>JAABUW010000301.1_pt1 | contig 102857 bp, 185 predicted proteins | sample 5560081 | NCBI WGS metagenome assembly JAABUW01 (sample SAMN10711882, study PRJNA513363) | rock metagenome | isolation source: Antarctica rocks | place: Antarctica: Victoria Land, Knobhead sud
ACCCGGACCCTTGGCCTTTGGGCTGGACAGCGCCGCAGCATTACCGTCATTTGCCGCCTTCCCTCGCTTTTCCAGCCTTATAGCTACCCCTACTAGTGTTCATGTATCGATGAGCCTGGGATGTAACGTCGAGAAAAGCAAAGGCAAATTACACCGCAAGCACCGCGGTCGCTCATCTGCGGATGCACTGTGGCGTCCAGTGGCGCGATGGCGTCCATATGGCATCGTTTCTTCACATACAGTGTAAATTATTCAGCTGGCAAAAACGTTTGACGCAATGCAGCCTGTCAAGCGGCGCTACACGTGAGCAGATCAGTGCCAAGCAGCCAAGAATGATTCAGCTTGGACCCGGACCCTTGGCCTTTGGGCTGTATAGCGCCACAGCATTACCGCCGTTAGCCGCCTTCCCTCGCTGTTTCAGCCTTGTAGCTACCCCTACTAGTGTTCATGTATCGATGAGCCTGGGATGTAATGTCGAGAAAAATAAAGGAAACGGCCTTGAGGCGGTCATCGCTCATCGCTCATATCCAGAACACAGCACATCGCCAGACAGCTAACCGTTCCGGACCGCTCTCGCCCTGGGCTATGTTGTGCCCCAGTGGTCTGCTCACCGTCTTCCATACTTCGCTATCGCCATACAGCACAAATCGCTACCCCTAACCGTGTCTTGCATCGATGGGCCGGGACGTAACGTCGAGAAAAGCACAGCGGAAATGGCCTGCCTGAGCTCCGGAAGCTGTGCACCTTTTGACCCGGAACATAATGCCCGGCTTGCACAGTGATTCACGTTACCGCTTGTGTAAGGACAGTGACTGCCGCCGGTGCGGCGGCTGCACAACATTTCCGAAATAGGGCGGGCATCAAGCCGCCCTGCGCCGGAAAGGCCTTTTGATGGTAGCATTCGATTGGGTAGGGCTGTTCAATTAGCCATCATGTGCGCCAGGTCTATGACTTTGGTCAAGTGCGCCTATTCAGAGTTGCCTTGCCTTCTCCGCCCGCCGGCTGCGCCGCGTATCGGCCCAAGCTTTTCTGCGTGCTCAGCATTCACAAAAGCACCCGCGCAGTGCTTTGTCTCCAGTTTGCTGGGCGTTCAGTCGATCTGCACTGTAGATCGATCTGTACCAGGTTCGCTGCAGCACTGAACCCAGGCTCGATGTGATACCTCCACATGTCTCGGTGGTCACGACTCAGCAGCTCGATTACCAAAATGCGGGCGCTGCAGGCCGCAGCCGTGTGCTGCACCACCCTTGCTCTGCTGGTCATCTGCTGTCAAGGCCACACAGGGCGGGGGCTGTCGGCGACGCCAAAAGGGCTGGACATGCCCATGCTGAGTAACACCACGCTGCTGACGCACCTGCACGCGGTGGCCACGCCGCGGAGGGAGCTGGTGTTCACCACCACCTCGGCGTGGACCCCGGCAATTGTGGACATGCTCAAAAATTTCATGTACCACATGCACGCGGTCGGCCGGGACGGCAACCTGATGGTCATCAGTCAGGACCTCGGCACCTGCGAGAAGCTGCTGGTGAGATTTTGTTGGACTAATGTCATGCATGACGGCACCGCAGCGGCGCCGCGGCGCCATGCTCCATTCGAGGCGTTTATGATTTGCGCTCTTGTCAACGACTCCGTCTAAGCCGTCACACATCATTCAATGTGACACTGGCCTGCAGGCAGAGAATATCCCGTGCTACCTGGACGAGGTGTCGCCAAAGTCATACGACTTTCCTGAGGGCCACCGCTACGGCGAGCGGCCCTGGGACTTCGGCAAGATCTGGTGGTCGCTGCGCCTCGCGCAGCTGGGCTACACGTCGCTGTACCTCGACAACGACGTCGCGGCTGTGAAAGATCCCTTGGCCGCCAACATCATGCAGTCCCCCTATGACCTGGAGGTAAGGCATCGACACCGCTCTCTGCTGGTGGCCGTTAATATGCGTGCAATGCATGGCGTAACCGAGAAGCTTCGCAGCCTGGCCTGTGCCGCCTCTTGTTGAGAGGCCTTCACGAGGTTGAGAGGGTTTTACAATGTTCACGTGCAGGGCCTCAGCGACTTCAGGGGTTCAGAGCTGCCGCGGCTGGGCGCCATTTTGGACCACCGCTGCGAGCTGTACCGAGCTAAAAAGGACAGCTCCGTGCCTGGAGGTGTGGATTTGGCTGCATACATCTGCTGCTTTCACGGTTTCGTCACACTCTTCAGCCTCTTTGCCTCCTCTCTCAACCCACCTTGGAATCTGGAACCCATCGACACGAACCGGGTGATGTAAAGCTGTTGCTGGTGCGCAGGCGATGTGTTCCACCCGGCATGGGAGATCCGGCGGAACGAGACGTCGCTGCGGGCGCTGGCGCCGTGCCAGAGCCTGGGCGCGTACTATGTCAAGCCGACGCCTGCGGCCATGAAGTTCCTGGCCAAGCTGTCGGACTGGGTGGTGCACAGCCACATCATGCAGTGGGACCAGGCCGCATGGAACGAGGTAAGACATGTGTTCTTACTCACATATTCTGTCTTCTACAGCTGACTGGCAATGTTCTAAAGTGGGCCGCAGCCACATCATGCAGTGGACCAGGCCGCCTGGAACGATTGGGCTTGGTAGATGTCATCTTGGTTCAAGGGGTGTTGAATCCAACACCCCTTGCTGTATTCAAAACCCCATGCTTGGTTCCGTTATGGCTGATGAATATGTCATTGTTCAGCAGCTTGGCTCTCCTCAGTCAGCGGTTCCAATCAAGTCGAGATGGATCGCTGCATTGCCACGACGGCAGCGCTTCTGCGATGGCCCGACTCCGTCGCCACGTGCGCGGCATATCTTTTCGCAGGTTGTTATGGCTTTCCTGGTGGGCGTGGGCGACGAGGAGCCGCTGCGGTACCGCATCCTGCCCATCAACAAATTCATGAACCTTGGTGCGCGACGACTGTGACACACCTTGCATGTGTGCGTGCAGCGTCTCTTGCCTGCGCAGCACATGTGTGTACGGGGCAGCTGCTGAGGGAGTCTCGCTGTACATCAGCAGTCACTGACGGCTGCGATTTGCATGCGCGCAGAGATCTACCAGAAGCGAATAAAGGACAACCTGCATGTGCAGCCGGTGCTGCTGCATGCCGGCTATCTCAACAAGGAGGCCAAGGCAAGTCAATGCTCTGCCTGCTTTTGTGACGCCTTCTGCTGTTCTATCTTCGACAGACAGCTTGCAGCGTCTCTGCATGCAGTATTGCCCGTCGGTCTGGTTGGCGGACGGGCTGCACTCATCTCCATCGGCCGGCTGCCCAAGGTGGCACCCCTGACCTGACATCGCTGCTTGAAGCTAAAGACAAGTCTCGCACAGTCTTGACTGTTTGTTGTTTTGTCAAACGCAGATGGAGCGCTTCCAGGAGCTGGGCGTGTGGCGGGCGGACGCCTGGCAGCCGGAGCTGGGGGTCGCAGGGCTCAAGGCGCGGCGGAAATCGTGCGGCGGCTCCCTTGCGCGGTGCAGCGGGCGGCGGCCCGCGGCGCAGCGGTGGCTTTTGGCCGCGTTGCTGCTGGCCGCCGCTGGCGGGCTGCTGCTGGCGGCGCGCTGGGCGGCCAAGCACGGCCACGGCAGCAGCCTGCTGCCAAGCGTCATGCGCGGCGGTGGCCGGGGGTGGGTCTCGGACGCCTGAGCGGAGGGCGCTTTGCCCAAAATATTTGCGGACTTGCACCAGTAGTCTCAGCTGTCGGACGTGTGTATTCACTCAGATTTTGTTTGGAGCAGCGATTCTTTTGCGCACAGCGTTGCGCACAGCATGAGTTTGAGCCACGTGCTGCAGCGCCGCTTGCAGCACTTGCTGGAGTTTTGTACGTAAGTCACTTTTCTGCTGCGCATACTGCGTTTTCAACTGTTCCCGAGAGCATGTCACTCCGTTCTGACTGTGCTGACACAACACAGGGGGGGCACATGGCTTGATCGCATGCAGAAGTCAATTGCATCACTTGCCATTTTCACCTCTTGAAAACAATCGAGTATCACAAAGCTTGTCCAGGATCTCGAGGCGCGATCGTTGTGGTGCTGGTCTGTAGCTTGGCATCCAATCCGTTCAAGCCCAAACCTGCCTAATCTGCCCGTCCGTCCGTCCGTCGGTCATATAAGCCACGAGCAGACGTTCTCGACGAATCTTGTCAGAATGTTCCCAAAGAAAGGTGTCCAAGCTAGACTTTTGACGATCAGAACAGAGCACCTTATTTGATAAATGCATTGAATGACCCATAGCGTGCGATGGAAGACCCCCTCAAAAGTGCGTGCTCTCCTCTCTGTGCTGGACCTCTGCGCATGCGTGACATCCTGAATCCAATGAGGTGAACGACGTCTGCTTGTTGTGCTTGACAACCGAAAACGTCATGTGCAGACCCAGGTCCCGAGCACACACCGCCGCGGTCAGACAGCGGCGCGTCAGACCTTTCGGAATCTGAGGACGAGGTGAGGTTCTGCAGTGCATTGATTGAAGCGGAGTCCTCTCGATGTCTGTCAGTCGCTGAGACATGGAGGGCACACTGAAAACCGATGCACTGTCCAACACAGGTTAGCGAGTGCGTCGCGGGTGTGAGTATCAGTGCAAATGCCAGCAGCGCAGAACTCAGCGGGATAGCAGATGACGGCGGAGGCATCGCCCCGCCGCTGACGAACGCAGGTTAGCGCTCACGTGGACCGCAGATGCTTGCAGCTGCAAAGAAACAGTGCAGGCTATGCCACTACGAAACGAAGAATGATCCTTGTTGCCGCCCGTGCAGATGTGCCAGCGGTGGCGGCACAGCACCCGGGCACAGACGCAGCAGTCCACACGCTGGCGGCTGCCCAGCAGCCAGCTGCGCTAAGCAGCTCGCCGTCAGAATCACCAACAGCGGTCTCATCAGCGGCGGCAGCGCCAGCGGCGCCAGTGGCGCAATCCCAAGCCCCGGCGCCGCAGTCGCCTGCAGGGTCTCCAGCACATGCAGAGTCTCCAGCGCAGCCGCCTGCCAGGACGCCCACCCCCGGCGACTCGTCGAAGGACGTGTTCAGCCAGCGCTTCCAGCAGGAGGCACGGAAGCTTGGGGAGGACCTGCCCAACCGGCCCGCAAAGGCGCGGCGACGCTTCAAGCTGTCTAACCACAATGTTATAGTACAAATTCGCATGCTATCTGTACTGCCTGTGTCATACTTATTCAGTGCCTGCGGCAGGAATGGCAGGAGTCTCCTGAATGGTCCTGCCAGAGCCACATGCATCCAGCTGTCGCTTTGACTGTCTCGAACCGTTATCCATTTCCTGCCGTTGCTGTCAGCAGGTGAGCTTCAGGGCGCTGGCACGCAGCCCGGGCCTCGCCGCCGCGGCGCGCGCCGAGCTGCGCGCCCGGCAGCACACTGGGCGCATAGTCACCGATGACGGCACTGAGGCAAGTTGTGCCTGCTGCTGTTGGTATCTCTGTTGAACCAAGCAGTCCTCCGCTCGCAGCCCTTCTAGCGGCAGCCCCTCTGCCCTTCCTGCAAACGGTGCACGGTCGGCCGTCGTGTGTCGGGTGCAGATGTGGGCAATTGTTGCTCAGCCCGCAGCGATGACCTGTGACAACGACCTTTTTCTTTCATGCGTTTCAGGTGCGGACAATGGCGCATGCGCTGGATGTGGAGCGGGCGCGAGCGACGCTGGAGGCGCTGGATGCCGATGTGCGGGAGGAGGCGGGCATCAACCAGGTAGATCGATACAGACGTTTAAAAACTCTCTTCTGAACCTCCTGCAAATGGGCGACGCTGGAGGCGCTGGACGCCGATGCCTGTTAGCCATGGGATATGAGTCATAATCCGGGATCCAGGCAGCTGTATCCGTCCCGTTGGAACATCCGCCAGAATCTACCAAGGCAATATTGGGCTATATGTTGGATGGGGAGGCCACCCATTCAGCGAGGACATGTCTATGCCCAATGCGCGCCCCACGACTGAGTAGGGCTTCTTCTCGCAATGCCTAGCCTTCTATCGGCTCAGCTGATATGCTGCTGGTGAAGACGACGCTGGGCAGCATGTGGTGCTCAATCGACCACCTCTAGACGACAGAATCTCCTTGTCGAATCACAGGGGCTGATGGAGACACGGCTGGGCGGCGTGCAGCCTCAGGGCGCAGGCTCACAGGCTTTCTTTGTTCGTTGTCAAACCACTCCACAAAACGAAATAGCCTGCCCATTTCAGGAGCTGCTGGGGTTGGTAGACATGCGGCTGGGCGGCATGCGGCGCTCAATGGTGTGTTCTCAAGCGGGCTCCTTTCTCAATTCCAGGAGCTGCTGGGGCTGGTGGAGACGCGGCTGGGCGGCATGCGGCGCTCCGCGGAGCGCGCCCTCGGCGCCGCGCAGGCGCTGTCGGCCGCTGAGGCGGCCTACGCTCGCGCCCTCGGCATCGTCTCCGGCATTCCGCTGGCGGGCGACGCAGACGCGCCGCCGCTGCGGGCCGCGCTGAAGGCTTTCCGCCGCCTGCCTGAGGCCGTTGGCGCCGTGCACTCGGAGGCAAGTGAAGTTTTCTTTCGCAAAAAGGAATTCGTAATATCTACGTTGCCGCCGCTGCAAGCAGCGCTGGTCGCATTCCGCCGTCTGCCAGTGGTCGTTGCGCCGTGCACGCTGAGGCAAGCGTTCCTGTGACTCCATTGCCAGCTGCCGAACCATGGAGACCCTGCAGCCGTGTGGCTGCCCTGCTGAGGCTGCTTGCGGCTGCAGAGGTGGGCCTAGCGCGGCTCTTGTGATTGCTGCTGCGCCGCCACAATAACATAGGTGAGCTGTAACACCCATGCTGCGAAGGACTCGCTGGCCTACTTGCTAAGAACAAGAGAACAATTTTTTCCTTTGAGTGTGGTGTTGAACGTGGTGTAGCGGTCCTTTGCAGCAGAACAATGAGGTGAGAACACTTTCCAGCGGGATGCCTACAGGGTGGTCCGCACATACATGCCCCGCTGCAGGTGCAGTAAGACCAACATGCTGTCCGCAGAATACCTGCAGCTTGCGGCACTGATTCCATCTGCATAGCCACCATGCGAGTATAGCAGGAAAGGTGTAGTTGCAGGTGGTGTGGCACACGACACAAGGTCCACAATCAGCATCAAACAATCGTAACATCATAGGCGAGCTGTGTGTACTGTGTACAGGTGCAGCGCGGGCTGGCGGGCGCGGTGAAGCAGGTGCAGCTACTGCTTGTGATCATTTGGGTATATGATCTGTACCATGCTTTCTCTCGTCCGCAGGTGCAGCGAGGGCTGGCGGGGGCGGTGACGCGGGTGCAGCTGCTGGTGGTGCACCTGCGGCAGGAGTGCGTCGCGGTGTCGGCTGCCTGTGCGCGAGCGGGCGTCTCCGCCGACAACGCCCGACGCCAGCTGCGCGTCGCCTTCCTCGTGCACCAGGAGGCCTGTCGGTGAGCAGCTTGAGGACACGGCCAAGTTTGGCCATGAGCGTTTGACACCTGGTCCAGGAATATCTTGAAGCTGTATTCCGCCGATAATGCCCGCCACCAGCTGCGCATCGCCTTCCTTGTGCACCAGGAGGCCATCCGGTGCGGCTTCTGGGACTTGCTCTCTAGTGTAAACACCAGAGTCTGCACTCGGCGGCGCGTCCCCTTCCTCGTCCGCCAGGAGGGCTGCCAGTGCGCAGAAGCAAGAAGTTTCCAGGGGCTTACACGTCATATAGAGCGCTTTGGTAGTCTCTTACCGCCGATAGCGCTCCCCGCCAGCTGCGCGCCTCCTTCTTGGTGCACCAGGAGACCTGCTCGTATGGGCGGTTTACCCATGTCCGTCTCTGGCCATTGCCTTCGCCTGTAAAAAATGGCAGCAATCACAGCGAGCCGCTCACCCATGGCGCGAATCTATGTGTGTCTAAATTGTGGGCCGACCCTGGGCGTGGTTGTCGAGCATCAGTGAGAAGCGAGGTTTTAGTCTGCTTGCAGAGCGTTGAACGGCCTGAGCTGGCTGCTGGACATCGATCTGAAGCCTGGAGCTTCGAGACACTGCAGGGCAGTGGACCAGGCGGAATTGGCCCGGGCGCGGCGGCAGCAGAAGGCGGGCGGCGGCAGTGGCGGCGGCGAAAACGGCGCCGGCGGCGGACTCGTCACCCCCGACGTGGACCCCTGGGCCACAGAGGCGCGCCTCGTGGCGCAGCTCGGCCGCCTTGCCACCGCGCAGGTACAAATTGGCATCACAGACCACGAACTAAGAACACTTGGACGTCAACGCTCTGTCCCTGAACATGGCTTGCCGTGAAGCCAGGCCATCTGGCGATCGCTCGGTGCGGGCCACTGGCAGGCCATTGGGGCGGATCTGAACCTGCACCCTAAGCGAGGCTTGCCGTCACTGCCCGCCGAGCCGGCGCCACCTCAATGTTGCAATGCGCTGCTGCATGCTGACGCACACAGGGAGGCTCAGGGCGAAGGCTGTACTGCTGGGCTGGATGGAGGGTGCAGCGGCTGCGGCCCCTGCGGATCGACAGGGGCTAGAACCTCGCAAGGATTCATCACAGGCAAAATTCTGATCTTGCCGTGACATTGCGATGACTGCGTGGCAGGCGGGCCACCGGCAGGCGCTGGCGGATGCGGCAGGGCGGCTGAAGGAGCTGGAGGCGCGGCGCGTGGCGGCGCTGAAGGACGTCGTCGCCACCTTCCTCGCCTCCTACCCGTGCGCTTCTTGCAGATGTTGCTTAGAATACACTGGCACGGCGCGTGGCGGCGCTGAAGGACGTCGTCGCCACCTTCCTGTCCTCCTACCAGTGCGCCAAACATCCCGCAGTCAAACGTTGCTCCACATCATTGGAGTCGATCGGGGTTATCGCCGCCTTCCTGTCCTCTTATCCGTGCGCCCTTCCTGCCATGTCCGTTGCCCATCTTCAAGCCAGATGGGCTTCCGACTCTGCATTCCTGCCCTCCAATCTGCTTCTTGCCACTTTGTTCACGTCGCTCGACGATGTCTCCGGCTTGCAGCATGACCAAGCCATGCATCATATTTGTGTTCACACCATGTATGCCTTGCCCGGCGAATCCACGCCTTTAGAGCAGCGCTGCTGCCGCAGATGCAGGACCAGTGGGCCGCTGCCGGGGCTGCTAGCGAGCGGTGGACCCGGGGCCTTAGGGAAGGCTCTTGACACACCGAGTCATCGCCTGCGGATGACAGCACTTGGTGTGCTGCCTGCAGGCCGGCGCTGCTGCCGCAGATCGAGGAGCAGGGGTCGCTGCCGGGGCTGCTGGAAGCAGTGGACCCGGAAGCAGGCGCCGCGCAGCTAGCGGCGGCGGCGGCGACGGCGCAGGCAAGTCCGGCATGTTTGTCACAAGACGTGCATGTTGTCGGGTGCTACAGATACGTGGTATGCAGTCAGGCAGCGTTCAGGCGTCGCAGTCACGATGTGCTGTACGAGAGCCGGTATGGGGGAGGACATTGGGCTGACCTTTAGATATGAAACATTTGAATCTGAGTTTTGGCGACGGCGCAGGTTGCCAGCTCCGCGCTGGCGACCCGCCAGGCGGAGGCGTTGGACATCGTCAGCCAGGAGCTCATGGCCAGCTCCGAGATCGTGCGGTGAGTCGACCTCTGAAGGAATGCTATGTCAGCTGCATCGAGGAAGGCACGACGGATGGTGAGTCTACCTCAACTTCGTCATGCAGGAGCTGCTGGCCGGCCCCGAGATTTTTTGTGATTTTTTTGCGGATCCTGCCTGGGACACTGATGCGGTGCGGCTCCCAGCAGGGTGCGCTGGAAACGAGGCCACAGCCGAGCTACAACAAGCTGCGTTGCTCAACAGTCCATTTCACGAGACTCTGCAGCCGTGAATTCTCAAGGACAGGCTGGTGTGCAGGAGTCCAAACCCTGAAATTTAACTCCAAACCTGCAGGCAGGGGGAGCTGGCGTTCCAGCGGCACCCGTCGCAGGAGTGGGCAACGTGCCACTTCGTGCTCACGCACAGCCGCTTCTTGCACTGGTTCTCTCGCGCCGACGCGCTGGACAGCATCGACGGCCTGCGCCTGGCGCGCTGCCAGGTGCGCAATTTGGAAGGATGTCTTGATGATATCGTGCCAGTGTGATAGGGTTTGCGCGCGCCGACGCGCTCGGTGGCTTTGATGGCCTGCGCCTGGCGCGCTGCCAGGTGCGCAATGTGGAATCGTGTTCTCTCGTGTCAGGCCGCAGGATCAGGGTCTGGATTGTGTTTGCGAGGGGTGTGCTTAATGTGCATGTGGCAGTGGTATTTCCGTCTGGATCGACGCCCGCCGCAGGGCGCCTCGCATGCCAGCCTCTGGCGCCATCCAATGGAGACGCATGCAGATACACCTCATACAATTGGCGCTTATTTCGATGCAGGGCAGGACAGCAGATTCCACGTCATCTTTGTTTGATGCTTCAGACGGCAGCATCCTTACTCAAGGCCCCGTTCACACTAGGGTGTTAGAAATGTGCGACTAAGCACTCAAGTGCGACCCCAGATGTGAGTGCGACGAGATGTACTTACTTTCATATACGTGCGGGTGCCTCACTTAATCCCGCAAAGGCTATCTGCAATGCGGGCGCGGCCTGGTACGGCATGTTTCGGGTAGCACTTGCACACTTAAGTGCGACTAGCTGCACTTGAACGCCCTAGTGTGAACGGGGCTTGACTACCTCAAGACGTCTTCACCGTTCACTGAATCTCATGTCGACCTGCAGTTTGAGGCGGGGGAGGACAGCAAGTTCCACATCGTAGAGGAGCTGGGCGGCAGCATCCCCATCCCGGGGCTGGAGTGGGTCTACCCGCGCAGCCGGCGCGTCACGCTGCGCGGCACAGACGTGGAGGACTCCTGCTACTGGGCCATCGCCATCCGGGAGGCCATGGCGGCGGCCGCCGCGAACTGAGTTTTGGTTTGAGGCGCTTCGGCATGCAGCCGACTCGTCCGGGAGGCCGTGGCGGCGGCGGCTGCTGACTGGGCGGGGCGGGGCGGGCGCTGTGGGCTGCTGTCGGGGCATCCAGGAGGCGACGGCGGCGGACGCAGACCAAGCTGCCGCGCCAAGTTTAAGTACTGGCGCTCACGCTGGGGAATGGGTGGCGGCATCGGTGCAGGGACAGGCCGCGGCATCTGTCGCTGAGTGAGCGTGCGACGAACCAATGGCGGTGCCTTGACCGAGAGTCATTGTGGGTGACGGGGGCAGTGGACAAGCGCGGTGTGCGAGACGAGACAGAGCCCATTTGTATCATAGACTTGACGTGTTGCAATTTTGCATAACTATAGCCACAGCAGAAGGTGTTGCGCCCTAATCCTCGTTTCAGATGACAGATCTTCGCTGGCAGCACACATGCAGTCTTCACATGCGCGGCCTGCAAACACGGGTGTAGCATGCGCTTGCAAGTTTAGGGGTATTTTTGATTCAAGTACCCCCTACCCAGACGAGACAAGTCCACATATCTAGCTCGGCGTTTCTCTCTGCGCGCATTCCCGGTTGCTTGCTTGCGATGCTTGCTCGACATGTGCAGCTGCAGCCTGCGCGCGGGCTATGGAGGGGCAGTGTTTCCCTCCAAATTTCCCCAGAAAGCGGCGGGGCCCAGTGTTGCTGCGAAGACGGCGAGGCACACTTGTTCTCAGGCAGCGGCGAGGCGCGCAGCCTCGCCATCCAGCGCGCCAAAGTAACCGCACAGCACGCTCCACTGGTCGGCCTGCCGCATCATTCAAGGCACGAACACACGGTCGATAACACGGCCGAAACACAGCCAACACACCCAGCAGGCTGGGACACGCAGGGCGCCGCGGAAGAGGGAGAAGGTGCGACACTGTTCCAGCCTCACTTGGCCTGATTGGAGCTCAGAGCATGTCAAAAGCTGGTAGAGTGAACGCGGCCAAAGCAGTGCGGGCGGCAGATTCGTAACAGCAGCGTGCTGCTTGATGCTGACAGCAACAGACACAGCAAACGGCCTGGCCTGGCCTGGCATTATGTTTGGCGCCTCACCGGCATGTCCAGGCCTTTCGCGCCTGGCAGCTCCTCCGCCTGACCCTTCTTCACGTAGAACTCCCGCACGCTGCACCAGCCAAGCAAGGCCTCAAGGACAGGTTGCCTGATGTGACCCTATCTCATGTCGATGGAGGAAATACTGCCTTTGTCTTGCCTTGACTTGAAGATCTGCCATGCACAGGCAAGCTGAATCCCTGCAGGCCGACGGGCTGGCCAAGTGCGACATGCAGACATGGGCGCCACGCCGCACCTGACCCGCGGTGTGCCCTTGAACACCTGGATGGACGCCTTCCGCCTGCAGACATGGCCAGAATCACCATGGAAGAAAGTTTTGCATGTTCATGCGAGCTGTTGCGTGTCACTGCTGGATCAGCAGGATCTGTATCGGCAGGCGATGGCGGGCTGTGGCATCATTCGGCACCGCATCACGGACACATCCTCGTACGGCATTGCCTCTGGATATGGTCGACTACATGGAGAATATGCAAGGATCCGCAGGATCAGACCTGTTGCCCAGGTCGTGGGACGCTGTCGCGTTGGAGGCCTCCAGCGCCGTCGTCAGGCTGTCCGCCGCGCTCCGCAGCGCCTGAAACTGCTCTACAGACAGCGCGATGCCCTTCTTCCCTGGTAGCTGCTTCCCGTCTTTCTGCACAGGTACCAAAGTCGAGAACATTACATGGAAGGTCACTACGCCGTTTTGTTTCAATCTGATTGGGCTTTCCTGCGGCAGCTGCTCCCTGCGCTTCTTCTGCATAGGACTGGACTGAAATGGACGACTTCTGCAGTCAGCGCTCTGGGTTGATTTGGAGTCTCAAGCACCATGTCGGCCCGACATCGCATGGCATCGCATGAAAAGCTGAAGCTATGCACGGCTTCCAAGTCGTACCAGTCCGAAGCATGGCAGCAGTGGCAAAATGCCATAGCCAAAGCATGGCCAGGGTAAGCGGCCAGCGGCTGGCCATGAACAGCTTACCTCGTACGTCTCGCGCAAGTCGACGAGGACTTTGCCGTTGTACTTGCGCACGGACGCCCGCCGGTTGGCGGCGAGACTGACGGCAAAGTCTTCGCCGGGCGCCGCCGGTGACGCCTGCTGCGCCGAGCTGCCGGCTGCCGCAGGCGCGGCCCCAGCTGCCGCCGCCGCGCCTGATGCATCTGCCCGCCCTGAGCAGCACGATGATGACGGTACAGTCCAGGTGGCTGTTCTGGATCTGCTGCCACCTGTGCAGGCTAGTGCTGGATCCGCGTGCGCCAGGTGAGAAGTGTCACCATGACTGGCAAGCCACTCAGTCTCCATGTAGAAGACTGGGCGTCACACTACCCAAGAATACGCACCTGCTGGCGCCGCAGCTTTGGGCTGCAGTGCCTCCACTGGCGCCTGCACGGCGGCGCCGTCGCCGGCGCGCAGCTGCTGCCACTCCGGCGGCTGCAGCGAGATGCCCTTCTTGCCAGGCAGCTGCTGCCCTTCTGCCTGCACCCAGCATTCAGCTTTTCATTTCGGGTTTGAGTGTCTGCCGCATGTCGATCACATTGGAGACCCTCCACAGGCCAGCAATTCCGACATGGCATGAAGTAGTCCTTTTCCTTTCCGTTTTGAATGCATGCGACGCCTCAAGGTCCGGGCACGAATCCGAGGATGCTTTGTGTGAGGCCCAAGCGCATGCAGTGGAGGATATCTTGTTTTCTGCATGCACGCAAAGACATTTCCAGCTGGACCCAATTTGCAGTGTGAGGGTGTTGTTGGTGTAAGGAGCAGGAAGCTTGTCTCAAGAAGTCGACCCTCCTCCCATCACTCTCGGAGGCCCGACGGGGCTGGTCCTTGAACAGGCTGACGCTCGGCCGCTCTTCCCAATTCACTGTCATTGTCAGAAACATGAGAAGCTCATGTTAGGTTTGACTCACCTCCCACCACTCCCGCAGGTCGACACGGGGCTGGTCCTTGAACAGGCTGACGCTCACGCGGCGGCTGGCAGACAGCTTCGCCGAGTAGGACGCGTCGCCGGCCGCCAGCGCTGCGTCTATGGCGGGCATCGCGCCGCGCAGCGCGCCCCACTGGTCGACCGAAAGCGCGAGGCCCTTGCGCCCGGGCTTGAGCTCGCCGCTGCCCGCGTCCTTGTACATCTCCCTGCATGGGGCAATGATGCGTCTTTTGTTGGTCGGCCCGCAAGATGTAGGTACAACATGCCGGGTGTCCTCTACAGTAGCTGGCCAGGCTCCTGCGCCCGAGTTTCAACTCGCTGCTCTTATCATCGTATTGCAGCGCTATGTATCAACCTTCTCGTATGCTTTCTGAGCTGTGCGCTTGGCAACACAAGCTGCTTGCATTGCCTGCAAGTAGCTTGCCACAGTCCCTGCTCTGCAGGTCACCCTGCATTGCATGTGCTGCCTGCGGCTATATTGCCATTGCTGGAACATGGTCTCTGACGGCTGCTTGCTGAGGATTTGCGGGAAGTTGGCGTCGCTCGATGTTGCATGCACTCCTGCCCAGAGCGACCAGTTGCACCAGCCTGCGTCAGGGAGGGTGATGAACAAAGCTCACCGCACGTCAATCTGCACATTGCCCTTGAAGAGGCGGACTTCCACGCGCTTCAGCTCCGACAGCTGCAGCACGGTGCCTTCCGCGGTCGCGGGAGAGCTGCCGGACGCTTCAGGCGCCGCCCCATCGGGCGCCTTGCGCTTGCTGCCGACCGGCGGCGCGGGCGCCGCCGGCGGCGGCATCGACTCCAGGAACCTGTTGACCTCGTCCTGCACATCCCAGACTATAATCTTCATATCGGAGTGGTTTAGGCGCGCAAATTTAGTGTGAATGGCGACTCTGAGAGGCATCACAGGCGCGCAGCGTGCACAGCGCACGTTGACCAGGGCGGCATACTGCGCCATGTCGACGCCAAACTCGGTCGCCAGCTTTTCTCTGCAAGCCAGAATAGATTGTGTGTCGAACGCTACATGTATAACCGTGCTGAAAGGGAAGCACCTGGGTGGCCGCTGTATGACCTGACGCTCCAGTGTCACGAGCAGCAACGCTGTCACTGGTCTTTGAGATTGGTTGCGAATAAGCTTGCCTGATGTGTCGCTCGCTTGTGTGGTCCAGGTCCACTGAAGGCAACAGCTCAGCAAGACGGCTCTTGATCTGTGCCTCCATGTTGGCCATCAAGTCTCACTTCAGGATCCGCAACGCGCTTGTATCAAAGCCTCCGACGCATGCGATAACTTTCTCTTCCAGTGAACCTGTGTGAACACTGCAGAGCTGTTCTGCGCAACTCGCTCTGAGTTTCAGATCCAAATGCAACCGCTTGTGGCGGAAAGCACCGCGGCATACATGAAACGGCGTCGAGCATCCGATCATCGCACATGGCGTCGGTGCTCTCTATGGCACCCAATCTGTTGTTTGGTGTTTTTGCCCTGGCCATGACGCCTTTTCAGGCCCTTGCTCTAGTCAGCCCAGCCGCACCGCACACTGCTGACCGCTCGAGACCGCCGCCGCCCTGGGTGTCTGTTGTGCCTGAGTGGTTCACTGATCGCCTGCCAGCCTTCGCTGTGCACTCAAAGCGTTTCCCCTAATAGTTGCTTATTGCACATGCTGAGTCTGGGATGTAATGTCGCTCAATCAAATGAGCATCCGATTTCTTTCATCCCAATTCTGGCAGGACTGTTGTGTGAAAGCCAAAGTCTCTGACAGTTCCTTTCGTCACCCAAACTGCAGGTTATTCACACTGCAAAATTTGGCCGCGCATCTTGAAATCGGCAAAGCAATACTGAATGTGCCAAAACCGCTGGATTGTCTGCGCACCTAGCCGCACAAAACGCAGGACGGCGCCTACAGCCATCATGACCCACCTAAGTACCTACTGTTGCGACTGGAGCACAATTTCGTCCCGCCAACGAGAACGTCTGTTGAACCCTGAGGTGCTCCTGGCGCACTCAAACTCACTACTAGCACAGCGAATCCTAATGTGCCAGGTGCAGGGCGTCATGCTGGTGCTGCCCGCCTCGGGAGAATGCCTCCAGAGGGCGGCACGGCCACGAGAGCCGCCGGCACTCCCGCCGGATAGCTGTAGCAACCTGGCCACGGCAGCTGGGCGCAGCCCAGCGGCGGTAGCCGTTGCCGCGGGCGCCCCGTTGCGCCGCACAGCGGCTCCGAAAGTGGATCTGCCTCCGCTGGGGCCAGGGCTCGCCGACTTCACTTGCTGACGCGTGCCGATTGGACGAGATGGAACATGGGCTCCCTCGCGCACCAGATCCCGGCCCCACTTGCCAAAATCACTTGCCGATCGACCGCCAGTCGGACGCGATGGGCGCCTGGATGAGGTGCTCCGGGATGCCGAAGCCAGCGCACAGCTCCAGCGCGACGCGGCCGCCGTCGGCGGCCAGGGTTTTGCAGATGTCGTTGACCTGCAGAATGACGCCAGACCGCACATCAACAGCTGTTTCTCATACGCCTCCTGTTGCTCATGTGCGCGCTCTTAAGCGCGCTCCGACACATGCTGAGCCACAGACTGAGACATGAGCCCGGGGTCAACTGAACGAAAAGCCAACTGAAAACAGGTCAGCCACCTGATGACGGAACTTGACAACGGAATCGAGTGAGGATGAATGCGAAAAACCGTTGTGTACCTGGGACCGCAGAGCGGCGACGTCGACGCCGGTCAGCGCGCCGGCGGCTAGCAGGAAGGCCGAGGCGCGCTCCACACGCTTCAGCCCGTACAGCGTCGCCAGCGCCTGCGACATGGTCGACCAACACCCAATAGAATCATCAGGTTCATGTTCTTTTGATGTAGATCACATTGTCGGCAATGATCGCCAGGGTGCGTTCCATGCGCGTCCAGTTTTGGGAACCCTCTCGGAAGCCTGACCACATACGTCGTCAGTCACACAGCAGGATCTCACCTCCAGGGCGGCGGCGGAGGAGGCGGGAGCGCTGGCCAGCTCCGCCACGAAATCGTCCAGCGACAGCGCATCCACGTGCGCCCAGCCCAGCTGCTGCACCAGATCGCCATTGTCGTCGAACGCCGCTGCGGCCGCGGCCGCGGCCGCGCCCTTGCTGGGAGCCGCCTTGGCGGCGGCCGCCGTCGCGCCCGCGATCTCTGCTGTAAGCGCCTCCTCCCTGTGCGGAAGAAAAGCCATGCCACTGAGTGACGAATCCACTCCGACCAGACCATCGTCCCTTGCTCGTGGCGACCACCAAAGGCCCGACACGTGTCACAGACTAGCCCTTGGCGACGTCGCCAGGGAGCATAGCTGCTGTGGCGGTTCGCTGGTCTCCAAGGCGGTGTGCATGATGCCGAAAGCAACGGCGGACGGCGGGCAGATGCCAGGGTGAGACACCGGAAGTGCAGCAGCTGGGAGCAGGCGGCCAGCGGCGCAGCAGAGCGCAGCGTGACGTCCGGCACGCCCGGCGGCGCCGCGCGCTTCGCCGCATCCAGCAGCCCCTTAGCCACCTGCGCCACGACGAAAACCATAAGCTTGTCCGAATGCGTGTATGCGCAAAGAGGCAGCTTACCGAGTCCAGCAGCCTCTTCGCCACCTGCGCCACGATGCACGTCGGCGTGATTGAACTCTGACGATAAGTGCACTGGGGTCGGTGATCATAGTGCCGTCCAGCACGCCTGGTGGCGCCACGTGCCGCGCCGATTCCAGTAAGCTCATGGCCGCATGCGAAATGATAGCGGTGCTAAACGTTGGGTCGTATGCAGTGTTTGAACCCACACAATGGGAGGGCGCACGGAAGAGTGGGTGGGCGGTGAACGCTTAGTCAGGCAGGCATGGCCACATAGCAGAGACGAGCCAGCCCAGCGCACCTGCTGCAAATGACCGGGTTGACGCCCTCGAAGGTGGCTAATAATTCTAGATAGCTAGAAGTACTAAAAGCAATCAAAGACAATCCCTAGTATGATCACACGCCTGCTGCATCATGACCGGTTTGCCGCCCTTGAAGGTGGCTGGAGTTGCACAAGGCCTTCGAGGAAAACTGCTGAAGGGCTGCTGGAATAAATGCCAAAAAGCTGCGCACCTGCTGCATCATGACCGGGTTGGCGCCTTCGAAGGTGACGTCGACATCCATGTCGTTCTTCAGCGGCCCGATCCTGTTGGCTGCCAGGAAGCCTGCAGTCAGAAACCGCAGTGGGCCTCGGTAACAGACCCGAATCCGCGGACTCTGATGGCAGACAGGCGCCGCGCCACAGCGCTGCACAAGACCAAGAAGATTTCTTTGGTCTGACGCTTGCGCAAAGGACAGCGCCCTGGGAAGCAGGCGGAGGCAAAAACAAGGCGCGCACCCATGCCGCCGCAGCACTCGCGGCAGGCCTGCAGGATCTCCACTCGGTGCCAGGTGGCGGCGGCCTTGAGGCCGCTGCTGCGCACGTGCACCAGCTTCGCGTCCTGCGGCCGCCTGTCCTTGGCGATGAGCTGCAGGTTCGAAGCCTCAGCCGTCAGACACGTTTCATTATTTGCCTGTCCTGACAAGTGTCGGAGCATGCGCAACAGCAGCGCACGAGCTGCCTGAATTCCAGGCAGCAGCGTAGGTCTGGCGTTGCAAAGGCGTTGCAAACACACACCAAGTCATTTCTTCGTGCACAATTGTTTTGTACGATTGTGTTGCAGAGCAAACCTTGAGCCGGTCGGTGGACAGATGCATGGCATAGGTCGTCGCGAGCGCCGGAAACAGCAGCCGCTGGTGCGTCAGGTACTCCAGCACCTGCTTTGAGAGTTCAGGGTTCAAGGTTCCAGGCGGAGGATTGGCGGTGTGCATGGAGGCGTTTGACTGTCACATCCTTCGCACTGGTCTGGGCGGGCATGCAGGTGCGGCAGCGTGACGGCGGCAGCATGCGTTCGGATTGATGATACGCGCACCATCTTGTCTTGGAACTGCGGCCGCGACGCGGAGTAGCGTGTGGCGATGGTGACACCTGCACACTCAGCAGCTTGCAGCAGCTTGGATTCAAATTTGCAAGACTGTGATAATTGACACTTGCAGATGTGGTGCCTTCCTCCACATGCAAAGCACGCCGCCACCTTTACACTGTCCAGCTTATGGAGCGGCTGCCGCTATGGCCTACTTGGGCGGGTTGTTGCACAGCGGACGGCGCAGCACGGCGCAGCGCGACACGGCTTTATCATACAGTTGAATAGTACGTAGAACGGAAACAATACACCAAGTGAAAAAAGCATTGTGGCGCACCGATCTTGCAGGCGTCGATGGCCCCCTGGCCAATGAGCATGCGCCCGGTCGTGAGGCCGCCGACCATGGTGCCAAAGCGTGCGCCCACACTGGCGATGGGGCTGGAGTAGGTGCCTACGTGTTGGAAAATAGTCAGGGTTTAGAAATCGGGGTTCAGCCTTGAAATGCGGTGTTCACTCTGACAGCTTTGACAGCATAGTTGCACAGTGCAACAGCAGACCTGGTGCGATTGCTCATACGCAGAAGCTTGGCATGTGTGTCGAGGCACAAACGCTCCTCACACTGGCCTCTCTCTTCACACATGCATACGCCAGAGTAAAGCAACAAACTCCCATTGACTTTCTTATGACACATGCACACGCCAGAGAGAAGCAAAAGATCAGCAACAGAATGTGGACCGTCAGGCGCAACGCTGGCGTAGGCGTCCAGCATGTCCTCCCGCGGCACGCGCACATTGTCGAACCAGAGCTGGCCTGCGACACCAGTAGAAAGAATCAGATGCAGTCAAATCCTAAACAAGGACGCTGGTATGGAGCTGAAAGACAATCCCCCATCGGCATTTCTGCATTGTGGGGAGACAGAGCGGGAAAAAACTAGGTGCTGGTTAATCACCGTTGTCAACGCCGTTGAGGCCGGCCTTCGGGCCGTTGTCCAGAATCCGCACGCCCGGCATGAGCTTGCCTGCGCGTCGCGCCCAACAACCTCTGAGTTTGTGTTTGCAGGACCGTGCCTTGGACTGTGCAGCTGCTTTTGCAAAACCAAAAATGCAAAACACCGTAGCATTGTGCCATTCATGCCGCAGAAGCCACGGGACAGGCCAGCCATGCGAAGTGTCAGGCGTCTCGAGCCACCATGGCGTACTCATTCTGCTCCAAGACAAACAAGGATAGATGCACCCACCCGCATCGTCGCGGATGCGCACGACGAAGACGTGCGGCCCCTGCCACTTGCCGTCCACGGTGAGCTGCGCAAACACGGTGCACACCTTGCCGTGCTGCCCCGCGCCGCCGATCCAGAACTTGCTGGCCTCGTGGTTCGGCGTGTTCACGATGAACTGCTGGCTGCCGGCATCATACGTCGCCCGAGTCTCGATGCCCTGCAGCAGATTTGATATCACAGCTGAACCACAGCTTTCCACCGACCGAGTTTCTGCTTCACAGGGCACGAACGCAAAGAGTTGTAAACCTGGTGGAGCTCGCACCTCAGCTACAATCTTGAAATTGTGGGGCCTGTTTTTCGTGGCCTGCTGTATCCCCAGGACGTTCGAGCTGTGGCCCAGATCCGTCATTCCACAGTACCCTGGCAGCTACAGGAATCTAATCTCAACAATCAAAAGACAACTGCATGACAGAAAACTCACCATGACGTTGGAGCCGTGGCCCAGCTCCGTCATGCCGAAGCAGCCTGGCAGCTCCACAGAGTCCAGCGCCTCAAAGTACTTGGCGTGGTGCCGCGCTGTGCCCAGCTTGGCGATGGTGCCGCCGCACAGCGTGAAGTGCACGCCCGCCTTGATGGCCAGCGAGTAGTCTGTTCACAGAAAAAACAGAATTTTGTCAGCCACATGCGGTACACCCTTTTGCGGTCTTTGCAGCTTCGGGATGGTGCCGCCGCACAGCATGAAGTGCACGCCCGCCTTTATGGCCTGCGAGTAGTCTGTTTGCAAAGAAGTTGTCAGACACATGCATCACCCTGCACTTCTATCGTGTACTTGAAAAGGTGTGCCCAGGCGCGAGTGGCAGTGCACCACACAGAAGCATGCTGAGTGACACGCCGCCAGGAGAGCAGCTGCCGAGTCTTTTCTGCGTACCCAGGAAGCTGAGCGCCTCCAGGCCCGCCTGGAGCTTCAGCCAGGCCGTCCGTATAGTCGTGCAGCAGTAACAAAGCTCTCACTAATGGAAAACGAATTACTATAGTGATGTCTGCGCACCCAGGAAGCTGAGCGCCTCCAGGCCCGCCTGGAACTTGAGCGGGTCGCGCATGTAGTCGGCAATGGAGAAGAAGCGCTGCGCCGCGAACTTCTGCAGCCGCGCCAGCGTCAGCTCCCGGAAGTCGCCGAACGGCATGTAATAATCCGGCCGGTACAGTGGGTCCTGCGGGTGGAATTGTGGAGCGCATCACGCAATGCTTGGGTGCATGACAGCAGCGGATAATGAGCTGGATTGCATTGAAACGAGGCGTTCGAGAGCTCCTGCGTGGAGGTCGGTGCACACGCATCTCGGAGGCACTTTGGTGCGTGTGAGGGGTCGCCGAAAGTCTGCAGGTGCTGGCGGCCGCCCGGCAAGGTGGACGGCAAGGCCACGCAATAAATGCAAGGTGTGACAGGATGCAGACCAAACCTTGAGGAACTCGTAGATGGCTTCGCGCATGGCGACGTTGTCCCTGACCAGCCAGCCGTAGACGTCCGCCGCGTCGGCTTGCAGCTGGCGCGGCGCGGACGTCGGCAGCGCCACCTCCGCCGTGCCGGCGTTGGTGAGCTGCCGCGACAGCACCTCTATGCGGCCTGCTGACGCACCGGTGCGCTGGCCGTCCATGGTGTGCAGTTGGCTGCTGTCGGAAGCCAGCACAACAGTCAAACAGCCGATTCAGTCGGAAGCGGATCAGTCAACGTCGACACCCTCACGTGAGGGAACGGCCGTCCAGATGGCGCGCCAGTCGATTGCGTGCGACTACAGATGACACAGTATTGAGAGCAGTACGGACACTTGCTGGGAGGCCTGCGTGGCGACTAGGATTGGCGCCGCAAGGTTCATTGCAAAGTGATGATGCCAGTGCTGACTAGACGGGGCAGTCACGTGACACCAAAAACGACGCGGCGACGCCTGTAGCATGCATCTCATGGAATGCTGGTCGCATGTACAACGCCGCAACAATTGCACAATCGTACAAAACGTAAGCATTTGCATGGTGAAGGCAAAGCATGCCCAACCTCCAAAGGCGACGCGCGGCTTTGTGAATCTAGAGCTACCCGACATGCATCCCCCCTTAGTGCCTTCTCACACCACCGCTACAGCAATCTTACTCGCATGGCCACGATCATGAGCCCGGGGAACATATTCCGGGTTCTGAAGACGGACGGCGCCGCCCGGGTGGGCCGGCTCAGCCTGCCAGGCCACGCCGGGGTGGAGACGCCAAACGTGCTGCTATATACGCAGCGCGGCAGCGCCCTCAGCCTGACGCCAGACATGGTGGCGAAGCTGCCGCCGGCCGCCGGAGCCGCCCTAGACGCCCTGCACTTGTGAGTCTTTGCGTCGCGGCTGCCGTGCCATGTTCTCAGGGTTAGGCTGCCGGGCAGGAGCCGCCGCCCGCAGCATGCAATTACGACGCCTGCAACACCGCCAAGGTGTGTGAAGGTAAAATGTGCTAACCCCTGCATGCCGCTCCTGCAGCATGCATCGCCCGTCGCCGGAGCTCCTGCAGCAGCAAGGCGGCGGGGCGCGGGGGTTCATGTCGCCGCCAGACCTGCCGCTCGTGGCGACTGCTCGCGATGCGCTTGCCTATGAGTACACCGGTAAATCCAACAGGGACTCGGGCGCCCACGTACAGGCCGCATATGGCGCCACGGAGGTGTGTGATGCGAAAAGGATGAGTGTCTTTCTCCCACTCCATGCTTATTGCTGAGGGGCACACTGAAGGTCCGTTATTAACCATCAGAGCTTGGATGCAGCCTGACAGTACTGTGCTCAGTGCACCGCCGACCTTCCATGCAGGTGCCGCCATCAAACACATGCAGATCATCAGGGTGCTGTGCTCGGCTGTTCTAGTCACGGCTTGCTGCGCGTGTCGCCGGAAAGCACACAAGCGATCATCACGACTGTTCACCTCGGCATGAACAGGTGTCGCCAGCAAAGCACATGCAGATCATCAAATTGCTCAGCTCTTTACAAAACGAATACAGCTCCATGCTCAGAGTCTGGCATAATGCAGGTGTCGCCGGCAAAGTACATGCAGATCATCGCGGCGCTGCAGCCCGACATGTACACCGCAATGGCGGATGACGTGGCTTCTTCCGCGAGCCGCAAGCGGGCGCGCGCCTCCGTCACCCGCACCGCCCAGTGGCTGGTGAACCACCCAGAATTCTTGCTGAGATCGCGAGGTCTAATAATTGCGCGCCTTTCTCACCTGCACCCGCCGTAGCTGGTACATCTGTGATCATTGTTGATACTGCAAGGTGTTCACATATCTTCTGAAGGTTTGCTGCAACTTTACAAACTCATCACGTGCACGAATATTGAAAACGGGATTCTAGTGCGTTTCACTGTAGGACGCATGTTTGGCGGCGCGGCAAGCCCTGGGCGTGACCGCGCCGATGCTGGCGCCAGTCGCCGGCGCGTGCCACCCGCAGGAGCGGGAGCGCTCGGCGCAGGCGGCCGCCGCCCAAGACGGCGTAGCCGGCTTTGCGCTGACGGGTCAGTCCTTTGAATCCACCTTGTCAGTGTTGCACGAATGTTCGAAGCTGGTGTGGTTCATGATCTAGAGTCGGGGCCTTTCATGATTGGCACTGTAGGTAATGGAAAGCGTGGGCTTGCGACCTCATGCCTGCCCATGCACCTTGACGCAGGTTTTGGCACGGGCGAGAGCCGTGATCAGCTCAGGGAGGCGCTAGCCGCCGCTGTGCCGCAGCTACCGCCCCACCTGCCGCGGCTGTCGCAGGGCATCGGCGCCCCGGACGCGGTCCTCGCAGCGGTGGAGCACGGAGTCGATCTCTTCGACTCGGGCTATGCGCACCTGGCGACGGCGGCAGGTGCTGCACTGACGTACCCCGCCGGCGCAGATCCTGCGGCGGCTGCTTCCGCGGCGGGGCGCGACGCGGCAGGCGGCAGCCACGCGGCCAACGAGGCCGTGGGCAGCAGTGGCTACGGCAGCAGCAGCGGCAATGGAGCGGCCGCCAGTCAGAATGGCGCCGCTTCAGGCACGGCAGCCAGTGGCGGCAGGGGAGCTGACGAGGGGCTGCCGGCAGCGGCGGCAGTGAACCTCCGGGATCTGAGCCATCGTGCCAGCCAGGAGCCGCTGCTGGCGGGCTGCAGCTGCTACACGTGCTCCAGGTGGGGTGAAACAATTTTATCGCTTGCATCACAGACGGGGCAGCAGCAGTGCAGGCTGTCGTGGAGTTGTGCGACGATGTGCTCTGGGTGCCTGCATGCCTGACCTGGCCGCAGCATTGCTCACGCCTTGTTATTGTGAGTCCGTTGACCCTGTATTGCAATCTTCTGCGCAGCTGACGCACGCATACGTGCACCACCTTGTCCACACGAAGGTATTGCCGCTGGTGCTGCTGGACGGGCAGACTACGTATTATGCCTCATGTTCCGCTGACGTTGCGCACTCCAATGCTGCGCAGCCACTCCCGCGCGTACGTGCATCACTTGCTGCACACGAAGGAGATGCTGGCGTTGGTGCTGCTGGACACGCACAACGTTCACCACACGCTGCGCTTCTTCGCCGGCATCCGGGCGGCGATCGCGGCCGGCGAATTCGGCGCCTTTCGGGACCGGGTGCTGGCCAGCACGCGTGCGGGCGGCCTGCCATCTGAGGCGCCGGCGCTGTCGCTGTCGGGGCTGAAGAAGTATGAGGAGCCCGCTGCACTCGTGGCATGATGGCTCGTGGCAGGCAGTTGGCGGGTTGAAGCGGTAGCAAACATGGGGAAGATTTCATCGTTTCAGGATCTGTGACGCTATGATCGTCAGTGTATGATCAAGACAGTCTTCAGAGGCACCCTGAACCGGCTACAAGTCCCTCGTGCTGAACTTTTGTCCTCGTGCTGAACCGAGAGCTACTTGACACAAAGGTTGTACAAGCAGTGAGCAAGAATGAGGTTTTTCGTACAACCCGCAAGCGCTGAAACGCCGTGATCGGAACATCGTAGATATACAAGCGAGGCACGGGCTATTTCGCAACCAAGTGCCTTGCTGAGGACACTGCCTTTGCCCGAGTGATCAGGAACGTTGACCTGCAGTGCACACATGGTCACATCAACAATAGACGGCAAGGGACATGGTGACTGCGACATAATCAACGCCAACAAAGGTGCATGCAAGTAGAGCTAATGTGCATTGTGATGCTCCTTACCAGCAGAATGCCACCTGCGGCATCACAGCGGAAAGCGTCAGCAGAGTGGATTTCTTCGCAACTCCATTGCACATGCCAAAATGCAGAGCGACTGGCTTGGATCGGACATGCCGGAATGCAGAATGCGCAATGTGAACGAACGGCCGGGGACTTACCACGTTGACGAATAGCACACGCAGTTTCAGCGGCACGTAGCGGTAGTTAAACAGCGCGGCCAGCGGCCACAGCTTCCAGCCGTTGAGCTGACAAGGAAAAGAAAAGAAAGCTCACTAATGCACATGTAGCTTACTGGCTTATGAATGGGCTCCAGCCTGAGCGACATGCAGCAACTGAAACCAAGGCGAAAAGAATGCTGCAACAATAACCTGGATCGTGGGGTAGTCGGCCCGAAGCCGCTGCCGCGTGGCGACGCCGGAGCGACCCTCCACCACCAGCGACAGGTAGCTGATGAGCAGCACGTTGCACAGCGGCCCGTAGGTCAGCTGGTCCAGCACGACCTGCGATCCACATATATTGAAGCAAGAGCCCGTATCGACGGGTCGTCTAGGAGGGCTTTTGGCCGCGTCAGGCGATGCAGCCTGCTCTCAAGTCAGCAAGCAGCATGAGCGTCATGCAGCCTGCGCAGCTTGACCGTCGGGCCAGCCATTTGCAGGGCATCCTAAACCCTTGACCGCGCACCTTCTGCACCACTGTCGCGCTGTCCCGCTTGCCCTTGAAGAACTTCTCCAAGAATTTCTGCCAGTAGTGGTTGCTGGGGCCGCCCCAGAAGAAACCGAACGCCTGAGCACGTGCGATCGATTCGCGTGGCGACACAGAATGAAGGACCGCAACACAGAGCATGAGCGCAGGTCAGTGTTATATCAGCTGCAGCAGACCGCACCGCAATGGCAAGCGTCCTTCTCCAGTGTAGAGGCCCCTTGCTTGTGAGGGTTTGAGCCAGCACGTCACTGGCCCCGGACAGCACACCTGCCGTGATGGCCTGCGCAGCCAGAAAAACACGCGGCGTCCGTATCAGTGAGCACGCAACCATGGAATGGATCGTTCACGAGACGCAATGTTGGGTGTGTCCTTCAAGAGGAGAAAAATGGCAGGATAAAGTGCGGTCCAGCTTAGCGCGCGCCCCTCACCTTGGTTGCCAGCGGCTTGCGCTCCAACTGCCGCAAGTACCGACTCCAGGCAAGCCCAAGGAGGTTCGACATGGCGGCGGAATTAGGTTTGAGTGCTCGTACTGTTTTCAAGCAGCCATCCTTACGGCTCTGAGTATTGTGCACCCCCAGCTCGGTTCGAACTTTTGCCCTACTGATGAGGGATGGCGATTATCCGGATCTTCAACGCCGCGATCGCGCTGAGCTTCCAGCCTAATGTGCAGCCAAATGAAGACTGAGAAATTGTTGGCACTTACTGGTGAGGGCACTGGCATCGCGAGGCTGATCACCACTGCTCGACTTGGTTCCGGAAATAAATTGCCGAAGTAGCTGGCTGCACCCTGGCTTCGCAGCCTTTGCAGCGGGTGCAGCTGGGTAGACAGCGTTGCTATATACGTCCATAATTGCACTTTTATCTACACTCTCTGCCATCCATAGCACGAGCAGCGACCCACTTGTGTACATGCACCGGTGATATATCGCGAGCGCATTGACGCACACTGCGCACACACTCGCAGGAAGTGCAGCACAAGCAGCAAACAGCATGCAAGCCACCACTCAGCCTCTGAGGGATCATGCAACACGTTCTGGAGTCAGCTGCACCGCCGGGACGCAGCCGCAGCACCTGCCGCAACGGCCGCTGCGGCCGCGGCCATGCAGAAGGAGCCTCGCGTGCCGAGCGGCTCCAGAGGATCAAAAGACAAAGCCACCAGCAAAGGGCGGTGACTACGGCGAACACGTCGAGGACGATCCCCGCTACAACAGGTCAGCCTCTGACCGCCGACTTGGTCGGCACCAGGAACCATTGTGCGCCAGGACGCACTGCAGTGACTGCGGCTTCGCCATGAAAGCTACACCCGCACAGGACATATCATACACTCTCGACTTGATACGAGTTTGGTTTCCGGCTGCTCATGCGGTCACACTCCCTCGGCACAGGGTGGACCTATCGGAGCAGCACGCATATGAGGCGCGGCAGGCGCTGCTGCAAAACGCCGCCCGCGGCGAGGCCCGCATGAACCTGGCACAGGCGGCGTTCCAGGTCGCGGCTGAGGACGACGCGATCGCCAGCCACACCGTGGTGCCGCTACCGGTGGGCGCCTGTCCAAAACATTCGGAACCAAATGACCATATGACCAAGCTACACAGTACTAACCCTGAGTTCCAAACACTTGACACCTGTCAAGGGATTCAACTCCCCAACCAAGTGGTGGATGCATGCGCAGGTGGCCGCCTATCAGCAGCGCCTCGCGAAGATGGCCAGTGAGGTGGCGCGCGGGCCACTCGCGCGGCTGTCGCCCGGCGCAGAGCTCGGTGAAGTCGTGCAGGTCTGAGTCAGGATGCTCTCCAAGCAATCGTGCATACATGACCATGCAAATGTATCGTGTACCACAGCATGCAACCATGCACTGCATCACAGGCGGTGGTTGTGTCGCTTCTCGCCCAAAGCACATGGGTTGTGATGCGATGCCGCTTCTGTGTCTGCAGGTGGTGGAGACATACCTTTGGCAACAGCAGCGGTTCCGGCTGCCGCACTATGGGCGGTCGAACGTCCCCACCGAAGCAGTTGTCGACCACCCGGGCACGAGATTGCCCTCCTGAGAAGTCTCTTTGGGTACTTCAAGACCGCGCTGAAGACCGCGCTGTGGCTGCTTGACGCCTTTCTACCGCTGGCCCATATTGCCGGGCTTCGCCAGCTGCCACTGGTTTTTGCTGCTGGCCTTTCGACCAGCTCGCCACCCTACTGCGGGAATTTGAGCCTTTCCTTGAGCCCTTGACTGCAGTGCACAGCCTCCACTTGTGCTTCCAATCCACACCAGTCCTGTTCTGATCTCCATCGCAGGCGTGGGAGGACGCGCGGGACGCCTACCTGCACGAGGCGGCGGTGCGCGTAGGAAATATGTCAAAGATTACTTGTCATATCCCTGTGGAGATCAAGTGAACTGTGCTGACATGCTACAGGTGCATGGGAGGACGCGCGGCACGCCTACCTGCACGGGGTGCTGGTGCGGCGAGTCAACACCACGGCGCACATTCCTTAGTCGCTCGAATGATTTCCCCGACGTTCCGCAGGTGCGTGGGAGGACGCCCGGCGCGCCTACCTGCACGCGGTGCTGGTGCGGCGCGTCAACATCATGCCACAGAATCATAGTTTCATCGAATGACCCCCCCTGACTTCTTCCCCTGACAGGCGTGTGGGAGGACGCGCGGCACGCATACCTGCACGAGGTGCTGGTGCGGCGCGTGGGCTGCGCCGCGGCGCTCGCCGTCGTGTTTGCCGACGTCATGCAGCGGCTGCTGGCGGCGGGCGCCGTGGACTTCGCCGTCCGCATCGACTGCTCCGACCTGGCTGCCCTGCCTACAGCCGAGGTGCGTGGCTCTTCCATTCAGGGTGTTCCCTCCCTTGCTTTGGTAACGAGATGGCGTGGCCTTGCAGTGCTCGTTCCCGTCGAGGCCATTGTCCGTATATGACTGCTCCGACCTGGCAACCAACTGCGGGAAGTGCGCTCCGCTGCGGCAAAAGCATAGCTTGATTGCTCATTGCAGCTGAAGCGGCAAAAAACTGCCGCCAACTCGGCCGTCTGCATCGACTGCTCCGACCCGGCCACCCTGCCCGCCGCCGGGACGCGCACCTGCCTTGCGTATGACAGACACATCCTCGTGGCGACCCGATACCGATCCTTGGCATCTGCTGCGATCTTGAGCGCAATAGAAGATGGGTCGGGCATCCTGCGCGATGCTGCAGTGCCTGAATCAACTGCGTACTGTCTCTTGCAGCCGCTACTGCCGCCGCCGGAGAGGGCATGCTCAACGCCTGCTCCCAGGCTGACGCAATCTGTCGTTGCATTGACGTAGCCTGCTTCTGTGTGTGCAGGTGCTGCCGAACATCACAAAGGAGCAGGCAGCGATGGGCGACGGCATGCTCAACACCTGCTCCCAGGACGTGCTGCTGGAGCTGCTGCGCTTCCTGAAGCGCGCCTACTGGCCCTTCTCCTGGGATTCCGCCGGCGGCCCCGACCACGCAGGTGACCGCTGCAGCTGTTTTTCAGATGTTCGTTTCCCAGTGCCAGCCACACGCCATCGTCAAACGGTGTCGCGCGGCTGAGCTCTCAGCCAGCACTTCTTGACGCAGTGCTGCCCCTTGGCGATCGAAACCTCATTGATCTGCACACCTCGGACGTCAGATGCTGTGACGCAAAGGACCCCACTTTCTTTTGAACAAATTCATGACAGCGTTGCATGCCGGCGGCAGGCGGCTTTAGGGACGCGGCAGAGTCGGCGCTGCACGGCGCCGCCAGCGCCGAGCTGCAGGCCATCTCCGCTGCCGCCGCGCACCGCCTGACACGCGGCATCTGGACCAGGCGAGTTTGCCTTTGGTAGATTCTTTTGCTGCCGTGATCCGCTACGCCCGACGTGGGCGGCCTACGGTGCGACAGTTACTGTTTGCACGTGTCCACTTGTACATGTGTATCCAATCGTGCACTGGATGAGCATCTTTGAATGCACCTGCTTTGTGCCAGGCGCACAGCCTCGACGCGGGCGACTTCCGACTTCCTACGTCCTATTCCACAGTGCGCTGCACAAGCACTCTCTTATACTTACCATTGTGCCGAATGCACAGCCCCGGCGCGGGCGACCTGCGGCGCGCGTCAGCAGCTGCAGAGCGGTTGGCCACCGTCTTTGGGGACGCCCACCCGGCAGAGCGGCGAGACGCCGGCGTGCTGCTGCTGCACAGCGGCCAGCCCGTACAGGTGTGCACGACGCTGAGCAGTTCACAATGAGTTCAAATCAAATCAGTGATGCTTCAGGCTTTTCTAGGCGAGACGCCGGCGTGCGGCTACTGCACAGTGGCCAGCCCATGCAGGTGCGCATGCAAGATAGAAGGTGTCAAGTTCTGAAACCGTTCGCTACTGTGCAGGCATCATGGTCATTCAAGGTCCCTGCCAACAGCGCAATCGTGTCTCGCGCAGGCGAAAGCGGAGCTGGAGGCATATGCCGGCAGCGCAGAGTATGGCAGCGCGAGCCTGCGGGAGCGCCAGCTCGTGGACGATCTCTTGCAGTTCTTGGACGGCCCCACGGCCGACATTGAGCCGGCGGCGCCGCTGCGCGTGCAGTCGCAGCTGGGCGCGCCGCCGCCGGACCTCGAGGGCCGCCGCATGGCTCTGACGTGGTAAATAACAAGTAACTTGAGTAACTTCAGTGTGAGTTCCAGCATGGTTTCATAGCGGCATTGCGATTTGGCCGTGGCAGTGGCAGCTGGGCGCGCCGCTGCTAGACCTCGAGGGCCGCCGCATGGCTTTGACCTCGTAGACCATATTTGAGTATCCCAGCGCGAAGGCAAACGAGTGGCGCTTAGCGGACTTCAGGGTCGAAACTTGTAGCCAACGTTTGCCGCGGGACCTCGGGGGCCGCCGCAGGGCTGGTGATCTGGAGATTGAGTTTCGAGGTGGCTTCCATAGCGGCATGACGACCTGGCAGAGTCATCCAGGCGAACGTGGCACCCGTGATGCGCATGTGCCATTGTGAGGGTATCGAGCGCAGAATTTTTTCATGTTGCTATATGGCATTGTCATGATAACGGCGCAGCAATCCATGTGCATGGCCTCGATTCAAAGTTGGCCAGGTTTTACCGTGTTTGAGACAGTGAGCTTGTCTTTCCAAGTTCGCACTTGCAAGGTTTGAACCAATTGTAAAGAAGCCATACGAGTATAAAAGGCAACTTGTAACGAACAGTTTCGCAACGTCAAATGCCAAACGCCACATCAGCGTGCTTGGCTGCTGGCCCTCGCCAGTCAAGTGGCCTAGTCGTTTAGGCGGACTAGGCCGAATACAACCCTGGACACAACGACTCTGCGATTGCATCGCTCATACTCACACAAAATTTCCCACGCTGGCAAATGCAAATCCCCAAGGCGTCGCCCAAACTTGCCGCCGCAAATCAACAGGCTGTCAACAGCCAACTGCATTCGTGTCATGCTCGCTTCCACGCATGTGAAGCAGATATCCAAACACACATGCAAGGCAGTGCGTCACACCCGGCAATGCCACTGCCCTGTGACAAAACCGAACTCGGTTTACGTGTGAGCCAGTCTCCCCTTGCCCCTCCCTCGGCGCCGCAACCGCACGGCGCAAATGTGGCGATGCTCACACCTCTCCGGCGCGCCGCCGGCACCCGATTCCGCCTCACTGCCGGGCGTGGCGCTTCCTCTTGCGGGACATGTCCCGCCGAGGCTGCGCTGCCGCCGACGCCCTGCCTCCCCGGCCGGCTGTTTTTGTGTACTCACTGCCGGGCGCTGTCCTTGTTGCAGGAGCATTGAGAGCGCGGCTGGGGCCGCGCTGCCGCTAGCGCGCCTTCGTTCCGCCGACCGGCACGCGGCCGGCATCCGTTTTGCCTCATTGCCGAGCGCGCTCTTTCTTGCGGGAGATGTTGAGCGCGCCACTGACGCCGGAGGCCAGCTTCTTCTGCCGCTGCTTCAGCTGCGAGTTGAAGTGCGCCTGGCGGCCCTGCCACCAGGAGACGGTGGAGCTCGCAGTTTTGAGCGCCTCGGGCACCACGCCCTGCTCCTCGCTGATCTCGTTGATCTGCGCCTCTGTCAGCCCGCCCGCCCGCTGCGTCCCTGCGCCACGCACAGGTATCACGTACTCAGAGAAGGTCTTTGAGACATTCACTGCGTTGCCTTAGACTCGTTGCTCTGCATTTCCGTCAGCCCGCCCAGCCGCTGCGTGCCTGCCGCATGGGTTTTGCCCCATCCTTGACGTGCGTTGACGTATTATGCTCACTGTGTCTGAAGGAGCTACTGTCCGTTTGCACAGCGATCAGGTGATGGGAGGGGTGAAAGCAGCTGGTCCGTCCCAAACATCTGCGCAGCTAGGACGGCGCACCCTGACCTGCGCGGCGGCGCCGCACCGGTCTCGGTGAAATGTGCGGCGACCCCAGCAGATGACCAAGTCAATGTACTGAATACTTTTAGGTTTCGTTCTAAAAACAGGCGAGGCCAGGCTTCAGGATATAGAACCAGCAAGGAGGGCGCACCCTGCGCAGCAGCGCCGAGCCAGGGCTCCGTAAAGTGTGTGGCGGCCGCGGAGGCGGCGGTGCCAATACTCTTGGCGCGCAGCAGCGTCTTGCCGATGGGCGAGGCCGTGACCAGCGGGTGCGCCAGCGCCTGCGCCGCCGTCATGCGCTTCTCCGGCGCGTACTGCACCAGCTGCGACACAGGAGAAGGGATCTAAATGACAATCGCAGGATTCTGGCGCGGTGCGCTGTCATGCGCTTCTTCAACACGTCTGTACCCAGCTGCAATAGAAAAAATGAAACTCACAGATGATACACAGCGCAGGCGCTGGCACACCTGCGCCGCTGTCATGCACTTGTTGCGGCCAGTCGCGACCAAGTCAGGCAAACTGTCCGGAACTTTGTGTCGCAAGGATCAGCCTCTGACGCACCTGGCAGGCAAACTGTCCGGAACTTCGTGGCGCAAGGATCAAGCTCTGACGCACCTGGCAGGCAACGTCCCAGGGGGCGCCGGCTTCGAGGTCCATGAACAGCAGACTGGCTTGAGTAGCGGTAGATCCTCATTAGACCGATCTTCCTCCCTGACGCACCTGGCAGGCGAAGTCCCAGGGGGCGGCATCGTCCAGGTCCATGACGGCAAAGCCCTCCGCCCAGTCCTTGCCGCCCTTCTTCTCTTGCGCCGCCCGCCACGCCGCCAGGTCGTAATCCGCCGCCGCCAGCCGCCTGTGAGTTCGAGCCAGGTCGTTCAGCTTGAGTTTTCCTTCCTCGATGTTCCATCGACGCGCGCCAGGTTTGCACCTGGGGCAGCCAGCTGCTGAGAGGGTTGAGGGCGCGCTGTGACTGAGGACCCAAGTCGGGGAGGGGCAAGGGAGGATGTGCATGCAGCGGCGCAGCATGCGCTCACTTGTTAAAGGCGGCGAGGCCATTGTCGGACTGCAGGGGGCCGAAGACCAGCTGCAGGAAGGTTATGCCGGCGGAGTACATGTCGAACCGGTCCGGGTTGTTGAGGCGCCACAGGATGGGCGACAGCAGCGCCGCCACCGGCCGCGGCGGCGCCCTGCACGGACCGTGGGCCTCTGCTGGAAATGGTATCGCATTGCGGATGACTTGCAAATTTTGCTCTGATCTGCGTGCGCAGATGCAAAGGTGAGGAGTTGAGAATCTCAGGTGGATCCATGAGAAAATGTTACACACCTGGGCGTCTGCGTGGACATGATGTACCTGCGTGGACATAATGTACCACAAATGAGAGTTTTCACCTGGGCGCCTACCTTTAAAACGGTGCTCAAGTTCATACCGAATGCGATGATGCAGGTCAATTGCGGGTTGGCCAACCCTAGGAAATTCCCAAGAAACAGCGTACTGTTGCGGAGGTGCGTATCGCGGGTCCAAGAGGAACTCGTTGGGGATGTAGTTGGTGCCGATGCGCAGGTCTGCCGCCGCGCCCAGGTCTATGAACTTGCAGCACTTTGACACCTCCGACACCATCACGTTCTGCGGCTTCACGTCCCGGTGCACGATGCCTGCGGCAGCAGCATTATAAAAAAGGTTCGCTCCCTCCCAGAAAACACAAAGCATCACTTGCGGCTTGTGCATCCGCGTGTCCGCATAGTGTTCTGTGGCTTTGAGTCCTGGTGCACGATGCCTGCGGCGCAGCAGCATTCAGAGCGGAGAGTCTCGTGAGTTCCTGGCGCAGGCACAGTGACTGACAACTGTGCAGAGCACAGAAGCAGAAGTGTATGCGAAAAGCATGTCTAAATGATTGCCGTGGTCAAGTCGTCAGTCAACGAGACGGCACAGGGTCTCCCCATGTTTTTGGCAACTACACTGCCTGCAGGTATGTGAGCTTGCGAGACATTGAGCGGCGGCTGTCACGCACAGCGGCACCGCCGGCAGCAGAAACGCAATGGAGAAGTGGCGAGTGCCGCGCCTGTGTTGTGGCAGGCCTTGAGGCCCTCCAGGATCTCCCGCATCATGCCACGAACGATGCCGAGCTTGCGGCGCGGGCTGCGGTTGCTGCTGGGCTGGCTGCTGCCCTTCATGATCGCCTCCGCATTGTACGGCCAGTCCCGCTTCTGCACATGAATACACCGTAACATGCAATCAGCAGATGCAAGGCTCGTGTGTGCTTTGCTGCCGCTTCCACCGGCTTGCCAAGTCTCTGCTGCCGGGTTTCCGTGCTTGGTAACAAGCGGCCCTGCGACCGGCAGTTCCGCGTCCGCGTGACCGCTGCTTGCCCTCGCATGCAGACTTTAGGCCGCATCAGAGCTGCCGGCAGCGTGCAATGGCGCTTGCAGGCCACGGCAGCCAATCTTGGCGTCGCGCGCCTGCAGTACTGTCACTTGGTTTTACGGCTGAAATGAAAACAGTGTACCGTTTTGTAGCCACACCAGCAGCCGTGAAAGTCTAAGAAACTGCACCTGCTGCAGCCCCTTGTAGCGCCGCACCAGCCAGAGCAGGTTCTGAAGCCTGAAATCTGGAAGCTACAACCACAACCAAAACGTACCTGCTGCAGCAGGTCGAAGAGTGTGAAGTCGCCCTCGTAGCGCCAAACCAGCCACAGCAGGTCGGGCCCCTTGGCGCACTCCTCCTCGAAAGCGTACAGGAACTCCGCAAAGGACTTGGGCGCGATGCGCATGATGCGCTCGTTCATCCACACCTCCGGCACGCCAAACTCCTTGGCCTGCGGGTGCGTTGAAAACACATATGTGTCACCACATGTGTCATAAGGGTCTCACGCTTTCTGCCGGAGCTGTTGGACATGTGACTGTGACGCGGCTTAAGCGGCCGCGGCAAGCCGTGGTGTTGGTTTCACGTTTTTCGTGGCTGCAGCGAGCCGGCCAGATCTGCCACGCTTGCGGTCGCAGTCACATGCTCGCCGGCGGGCTCGATGGCGGAGTTTGAGCCGCCGTGTGTGCAGTGTCACAGCCCTGAGTACAGCTGGCAGGGTGCTGCCGGACCACGAGTGGAGTCACAAAGTACCAAGGGCAGCACCTTCTTGACGACGACGGGGAGCTCCTTCTGCGGGTAGACGTCCAGCAGCTCACCGCGGAACACCGTGCCAAAGCCCCCCGAGGCGAGCTTCTTGCCCAGCCTGATGTCCTCCTATGCGAGGACAGTGCGGCAGCTGTGTTGAGAATGTGCTCGGTGCTCCTGCTGTGCGTCATGCCGGATTGTGCCCGTATGGTGCCGTGGTGTGCGGTAGGCATCGACCATTCAGGTGTCTCGATTCTCATGGGCACGATCAGCCGTTCCAAAGAGACAGCGTCACTCGTTTGACATTTGAGTGAATCCGCACCTTGCCAAAGGCTTTTGTCTTGGCGCGCTGCAGAGGAGCTGAGATGTAGTAGTCAATGGCGCCTGCCAGCACGCCTGCATGCATTGCGATAGCGTTACTCAGGGACGTGTCAAGCCAAAACCGACGGCATGCAGCAGGACAGAGTTGTTCTGTAAACTGAGCGGCAACGATGCAGCCAGCCCACCTGGCGTGGATAGCAAGTACAGCAGTCCTGTGCCCAGCAGGACAACGCCCCGCCAATCCGGAAACAGCTTCTGCTCCATCCTCAGCGCCGGATCCAGTGTGCTACATTTTACGAAGTATAAGTTAGAACTGACGGCTATTGTGCGCTTTCTGTTGAAGCAGTCTCGAAGACACGGTCTGGAATGGAGGAGCCGCGCACCTGCGGTAGATGGCGTCGCCGCAGTTCATGGACGAGCATGGCAGCGTCACCCGCTCGTACGCTAGACTGAGGTGCTGCGACATTTCGGACAGCTGGCTGATGGCGCCGTGGCTGAGCATGTCGTGAGGCAAGGAGGCCGCTGCCGCATGCAGCGCGTCAGCAGCCGCTGGGTCCAGCGCATTGCATTGCGCACCCCGGCGCTGCTTGTGCCGGGTGGGCAAAGCAGGCGCTGCGCCCCTGGCGGGCCCCACCTGGCTGTCTGGCCGCCCGCTGAAGCCGCCTGCACCGGCTGGATGCTGGCCCAGCGAGACGTGTGCTCGGCAGGGGGACAAGCTATGAGCTCGGGCTTGTTGCAGATTTGCCTGCACCGGCTGCAGCATCGCTGACGTGCTGCTGAGCATGCTGATGGGCTTCAGTCAGAACATGCGTTTGGCGGTGCTGTTCGCTGTCCGCGCCGTGAATACCTGGCAACTGCTTGGTTCCGGAAAATACGTGGCTTTTCACTGTTCAGCGCGGACGGTGCATAGTCAGCGGTCGGTTGCACAGCACAGCACAGCACAGCACAACAGCTTGTCGCAAATTTAAAAACTACGCGCTTGCAAGAATGCTCTCAGCCCGAAATTGCACCGATCTCATCTGCGTGTGCACTGTTGGTAGTCCCGCCCGTCACCACGTGCTCACTGATTCCCGGCGACACACACGAACTCGCCAGCGACAGCTCAGCTCAGGAGAAGCACACATTCAGCGCGCGCGGCGTCGCTGCAGCACCATGCCAAAACGGAAAGTCGTAACAGCTGCATTGTTCTAGTGAGCAGCTGGCCACGGCGCCGTGACTTGGCCTACGGCGCAAGTTTCGGGAACGAGGATGGCAGGATCGTACGCTGAGAGGCACAAAAGTCGGGGCCGGCACGCAGACGTGGCGACAAAAGACAGCTCAAGACGCCTGGAGCCTCTCGACTTCGATGAGGTATGCGTCGGCTCCAAACGTCAGATCCCCGTCAGCTGTCGCCTGGCAGCCCTCAAAGCTCAGCAGAGCCTCTGCCACGCAGGCCTGGTACGGCAGCAAGCAGCGGGAGCACCGGGCGACGCTGTCGCTGGACTCGGACAACATTAGCCTGCGAGGCATCCCCTCCCGTCACAGCCGCAGCGGCAGCCAAGGTGGCGCCAGCCCCAGCGCAAGCCGGCAGCGGCCGCCGTCCGGCTACCCGGAACAGCACAGTCACGGCAGCAGCAGCGGATCCGTCGAGCAGCAGCTCCGCAGGGCGCAGCGACAGCAGCAGCAGGCGGGCGTGCCGCCAGAGCTGAGAGCAACGCCACCCTCAAGCCGCAGGGGCACCGACGATGCCGCACGACGCGCCCTCATTGCCCACCTGCAAGAGGTGCAGGCCTTCTGCAGCCCTGCTGCTGCTGTTGCTGCTGCTTCTACGCCTCTGCTAATGCAATGCAATGCTGAGAATGTAAGGCGTGGACCTGGGACAGCAAACAGCTGATCAAAGAGCTGGTGACAGCCCTGTTCATACCAACTGCAGGTTGATGAAGCGATGGCCCGCATCCGGAAAGGTTCCCTGGACAAACGGCTGCCGCCGTCCAGCAGCCGGCGGTCCAGCAAGGTACGGTTGCATGCCGCTGAATGATGTTTCGTTCCTGTCAGGACTGGCATGTCCTTCACCACAGATCTTAGTGTGGTGCTGTATGCCGCTCACCAGTCTTCCGCTGGCTCGACATCGACATTTTTCCAGTATGTGAATTCATTGTGCAGAGTCACCAGAGCGCCAGCATGCCGGCATCACCGATGCGGAGGGAACGCGATGTGCCCCCGCCGCCGTACGCGCCGCAGCTGCTCAGGAAATCTGTGGCGGGTGGCCAGCCGCAGCGCATTGACCTGCAGGCCAACGCCAGCAGGTACGCCCTGTTATGACAATCAGCTGCCGAATGAGGCTGTGATACTTATCAATGAGCACATCATTGCACGTGCACAGGCTGTGGCATCAGTGGCGCTGTTGGAATGGCCCGGTGCTCTGATTGTCACACTGACGCGCATTCTCCATCCTGTTTTGCGCAGCCGCCCAGCCGCAGCTGCGCAGCAGCAATTTGCGGGTCAGCAAACGGCATCGCCGGTACCTTTGGCGCAGTACAGCCTCGGCAGCTCCAGCCGCGCCGGCGCGCCGGCATGTCGCCCCGCCGTCACCTTCGCCTCCGCGCCCGTGTCGCCCACGCGACATGCGCCGCCCTCTGGCCTGACTCGGCGCTCGTCGGCAGGGTGCGCGGCTCGTGCAGCCTGATGGCCGCTGCGCGTCCGCTTCACATGCAGTGCTGAGTGATCTCATGTCTGTGAAACCAATTTCACATATGGAAGGATTGACAATGTGTACCGACACTTGCACTGTCTACCTCATCAGGCTACCGCCCGCGATCAAGGAGAGCCGCATCTCCCTGGCGGTGCTGCTGTCCGCGCCCGCACGCATGTCGCCAGATAAGTCCCCGGGCCATCAGCAGCAGCAGACGCGCGAGAGCTGCGAGGCCTCGGACGAGCGCCGCCGCCGGCTGCAGACCCGCCTCGACGCCCGGTTGGACGCGCACTCCGGCGTCGGCACGACCGCTGCTGGAGGAGTCATTAGCAGCGCCAGTGGTGGTGCCTCGAGGCCTAAACCTGCGGGGCCGGGATCCCGAAGCCCGGAGCGGCGCAGCAGCGGAGCCGGCGGCGACAGACGGGGCGGCATGGAGCGGCGGCGCAGCGCCGAGCTGCCCGCGTCGTCCGCGCCGGCGGCGGACGAGCCGACGCCGCCGCGGGCGGTGCCGCATGCTGCCATGTGGGCGCAGCCGCCGGCGGCGGCGCCGCGGGGTGCCCTGCCGCAGGGACCTTTCGCCTTTGCTGCCGGCCGCATGCAGCAGCCCCCGGCAGCGACAAGGAACGGAGCGACGGCCGGCGCCGCAGAGTCGGCGATGCAGGATCAGACGCCGCCATCCGTGCGGCGGTACAGTTCCCCGGCCGCGAGCCCGCACCAGTGGCGGCAGGCGGCGCTGCCCAAGGCCATGGAGCGGCATCCGGTGGCAGCCGAACAGCGGGCGGCGGCAGCGGAGTGCGGCGACGCCAGCGACTGGGAGGAGGACGCTGCACCAGGTCAATTTACTCATCCTCAGCCTTGCCTGCAGTCGAAAGTGGACGTTAATGACGAATGTTGGCAACTACCACATCTGTCAGATCAACCTTGTGCTCATTCCACACACACTGAGGATGTGCCCCTTGGTCCCTGAGCTCGATGCCAGCAATCGCGGCGCACCGTACTTGGCTGCTGCTGCTGTGGCGCAGGGCAGCAGTCCATAATTGCCTCATGCATTGGTGTCTGACATGCGACAGGCACGGCGGCGGCTGGCTGTGCTCACCTGCCAACCAGGCCAACACACTCACGTTTGGTCAATCATTGTTTCATTCTGTCACAGGGGCTGCGGCGGCGCTGCGAAGCGCCCTGGCGGCACTGGCGGCGGGCACGCCGCCCAAGGGCGAGCGGCGGCGCCGCCACACCTCCGCCCCCGGGTCGCCCACCGTGGCCTCCCGGCCCAGCAGCCGGCGCTCCAGCCTGACACAGCAGCCCGCGCCGTGGCTGCCCGCCGGTGAGGCCCTGTGCTGGTGTCCAATCCTAGGAATGCCAGGATCTCTGTGCAGTCGCTCTACCTGTCTGCCTGACCTGCACTGCTGCCCTGAACTACGCCGCGGCCGGCGCTGTAGCTGCCCTCCGGTGAGGCCATGCGCCACTCTGATGCTGAACCCTGGGCAGGCCTCCGCACCGGGGACTTCTGTGGAGTCATCGCTGTGCATGCCAGTGCTGCGCTGCAGCCCGGACTTGCACGCCTGCTCATGTTCGCTGATACACCAGACACTTCAGAGTCTTTGCGTCTTCTGATGGTGTTCAGCTTACCATCTGATGATGTTCAGCTTACCTTCTGATGGTGTTCAGCTTACCATCTGATGATGTTCAGCTTACCTTCTGATGGTGTTCAGCTTACCATCTGATGATGTTCCGCCGTGTTGCTGCAGGGGTGCCGGGCTCGGCCAAAAAGCGCTGGTTCGAGGGCGTCACCGAGGCGGACGGCACACCCATCTCCGCCGCCCGCAAGACACCCCTGCCCCGCAGGTGGGTGCCTCCCCAAACCATCACCTGACACATAAGGCATGTATTACAGTTCAGCTTCTCCAAATGGTCTACTCTAGCTTAGCGTTTTATCAGGGAGTTGGTCAGAGAGTTGCTGCATCTGGAGCAGACCGCAGACTGTGTGATCTGATCAGAATGCCCCTGATTGCGTCCCAGGCCCCTGGCGATCGAGCCGAGCAGGCCGCCAGCTGCGCAAACCATCGCCGAGGCTGTGGAGGAGGCGCCAACAACGCCAGCCAACCTGTCAGGTGCGAAGACATAAAGACCACCGGGTTGCAGTATCCGCGGCCAGTATAGTTGAAGTCACCGTAGCATTGCACTTGCACACGGTCACGGTTGACTGCATTTCGGCAGTGACGCCTGATCAAGTCTGGAACCACTACGAGCCCGGCGACTATGCGCTCATGTTGATTGGATGTCTATGTTGATTGCAGAGCGACTGGAGGCTGCCTCTGCCGCTGCAGACAGCGCCGGCACCCCGCTGTCCGCAAGCGCGCAGCCGGCGCTGCCCGAGCCTGCCCAAGAGTTTGTGGACGCGGACGAGCACGCCGACAGCGAGCAGGCTGCGGCAGAGCTGCCGTCACAGGAGCAGCCGCCACGGCAGCAGGCTGCAACAGAGCTGCCGTCACAGAAGCAGCCAGCGGAGCAGCAGGCGCCGGAGGCGGCCGCTCCCACTGTGGCTGCGGATGCGGGCATTGCCGCCACAAATGAGCCCGCAGCCGAGCCGGAGCGCGCAGCGGCAGCGCCGCCGCCGCCGCAGGAGACCGCGCCGTCGCCGGTCAGGGGCGCCAGCCCGGGGCCGCAGGAGTTCCCGCTCGGCGACGAGGCCGTCGCCTCCAGCGGCAGCAGCGGAAGCAGCGGAAGCTCCGGCGGCAGCAGCCCGGCGGAGGCCGCCGCGGCCGATGCGGCGGCGGCTGGCAGTATCATCGATGACGCGCCTGCGGCGGGGGAGCCGCAGACGCGCCGCCGCCGGCGCCTCACACGGCGGCGGCTGCCGCCCGCAGCGTCCCCGCCGAGCACCGCACCAGCGTCGCCGCGGCAGACCAGCCCCGCAAACCCTGCCAAGACCCTTGCGGGCAGCTACCATGCGCCTGACAGCCCCGTGCCGCGGCTCGCGAGCGCGACCAAGCGGGCGCGCATCTCTCCGCCGCCCGGCGTCGCCGACTGGTCATTGTCATCTCCGGCGGACGCCTCGCAGAAGCCGATGCGGGAGGCACATGTCGTGCCGCCCTTCGTCCTGCCAGTAGAGAGCGCGGCCGACGCATCCTTGGCGCCAGACACGGCGCCTGAAACGCAGCACGCGGCCGATGCAGCAGCGATAGCTGGTCCGGCCGCGGAGGGCAGCGCAGCGCCTGAGCAGCAGCAGGACGTCACTGCTCTGCCTGCGGCTGGGGAGATAGGCACAATCGATGGGAATGAGGGCAACGTTGAGGCGGAGGCTGCTGAAGCGCACAGCTTGGCGGCCAGCAGCGACGAGTACAGCGATGCACAGGAGCAGCCGCAGCAGGAGGAGGTGAGCCTCTTGTGCCCGCATTTGTGTTGTCTGTATTAGTCCAGGACTGCTGGCCCAAGCTTGCCCGAATCAGCCCTGTTTCAACCCGCCACATCGCAGCACCGCGTGATCAACTTTTGATGTCCAAATGTTGTCCACTCCACCATCCGGCAGCTCAGCCCAACAGTGGCGTGTAGCAGGGACTCTGTTGCAAGGCCAAGCGGGGAGGGTCAGCCGAGTGCTGTGGCTGTGCTGCAGGATGCGCCGTCTGAGGGCTCAGCTGACGCAGGTGTGGATGAGTACCTTGCCAACTTCCACGAGGACGAGCATGAAGAGGTGCGGCGCAGCAGAGCCAACTCCCACTAACCTCAAGTGCACTGTCAGCTCGGTTTTTTTACACGCAGTGTCTAGCAAACTCAGCATCTTGCAGTTTCGACCCGTAATATTTCAGCGCGGCTGCGCCAGATACTGCCATCTTGCTGCGCCCGGCCAGCTGCCACAGTCAGTCTTTCTTCATCTATGTTTGATAGTGATCTTGTATCTTTGATACCATCTTTGAATGCTTGTTGATTGCAGGACGACCACATGCGCAGCAGCAACGCCAGCAGCGCCAGCGCTCCCGTCTTGGTTGTGCCGGAAAGCAATTCATTGTCAAGCTTCTGCTTCTTTGCAGGATGATCTGACGCCCAGCTGCAGCGACGATCTGGCGTCCAGCAGCACCGTCGGCAGCGCCGCCGGCGCCGAGGCCGCCGCCTTCCAGGTGATCAACCAATGGCCGAAAATTGACATGTCGTTTATACCCCCGAAGTCAGGTGTGCGCACCGCTGCTATCGTGCTCTACATTCTATTCCTCTTGTCATCCTCGACCAGCCTTGTTTCTCCACCTCCAGGCCGCCGCTGCTGCGTCATCTCCCTCCCGCGCCAGTTTCGGCTCGGCGCACTGGGGCGCGGCGCCGGCGCCGCAGCAGCTGGAATCGCACGACCTGCCGCCCGACTTTGCAGGCTTCTCGGACGACGACGGGGACTCTGTATTCGAGGCCGATGCCGACGGGGAGTCTGTGTTCGAGCACGACGGGGACTCTGTGTTCGAGGCCGACGCCGGATCCGTGTTCCCGTCGCCGGGCTTCACGCCGTTCACGCCCGCGCTGGCGGCGGCGGCCGCGGCGGCAGACGCAGAAGCGGCAGATGCCGAAGCAGAGCAGGCGGAAGCGGAGCGGGCGCCGCAGCAGGAGCCGGAAACCCAGGGCCCGGGCTCCCTGCGGGCGTCGGATACCGGGTTGGACATGGAGCCGCTGGGCGGCGGCGCGCGGCTGCGCACCAGCGAGCCCTCCCTGCGAGGTGGGTTGGTAACCCTCAGAGCTGTCGTCTTCGTTTGTTCATACGCGGCACCTTGCAGTGTGCCTCATCGACAGCAGGCAAGGAAAACGTCGCGACGCAGTGCATGACCACTTGCACGCATGCTTGCCGCTCAGCGCCTGGTTCGCACACAAGCACACGAGGATGGCAACAGGAATGCTGCCACCCTCGAATATGGAGCTCTTCCCTTCACCAGCGTGCTTTCTCATAATTGCAGGCGGCATCTCCTCCGAGATCATGCCGACCGAGGGCCCGGCGGCGGAGACTACAGATGCAGCTGGCGCTGCGATGACAGCGCACCCGGAGCTGGGACCTACCAGCACCATGCACCACCCCATCGGTAGGCAGCCGCGCTCTGCATTTGAACGAAAGCATTGCCATTGTATAGTCGAAGTTGCACGTCAGACGTGCCTGGGAAGCGCTCACCTGGGCACTGTCTCAGCACCCGCATTGCTGCGCCTCGTGGGCTCTGCCACCTGGCGCCCCATACATACTGTCCTGTCATGGGTGGTGCAGACACGCAGAGACATGCACGCAAGGCAAAAAAAACTCGCGACACCTTTGGTTGGAAACCCTCAAGTGCTCTGCTGTTCCGCGGCGCAGGCGCGGCGATGCTGGCGGTGCAGCCGGCGATGGCGGAGGCGACGGCCGGGCAGGTGGCCGCAATAATGGCAGCGGGCGTGCCGATGCACAAGGCCTGGATCAAGGCTGCCAAGCAGACCGCTTCCGGCTCCCACAGGTGACAGAAAACTCTGACGGATGTAACATGCTGGGTGCATTCTGCCGAGTGTTGAGCTGCAGCCCAGACTGGATTCCACGCATGTCCCCGACACTGCTGCCGGCGAGCCCTAGCGCACATCAAGCACTGCGTAACCCCGAACCCGTTGCCTTCTGGAGGATTTGCTCTGGCCAACAGCCAATGGTGTGTGGCATGCGCACAGGAGCATCAGCTGGCGCCTTGTGGGCGGCGAGGTGCGAATCGGCTACCAGCGCGGCATGATGCGCCGCAACGTCAGCACGCCGTTCCACAGGTGATGGACGATCCGTTTGCAATCGCGCAATATGCAGGGAATGCCGAATGCAGCTCGCCTTGGCATCCCTGCCGCATGGCAGCCCACAATTTGAGGGCAGATGGCACAGCACAAACGCTTGCACCTGGCGTTTTACTCACAGTGCATCGTTGGGCGGCGGCGGCAGCACGCGAGGCGACTTGCGTCAGACGATACCTGCTGGAGGGCAAGCCCTGGCTGGTGGACACCCTGCATTGAAGTTCCGCTTGGATGAATCAAAACTGTCATATTCATCGATGGACCAAGTCCGCAGGATGCTACTAGCGAAGGACGCCGCCCTGGCACTGGACATGCTGACTTTCCCCTTCCATTGACAGTTCCGTGCAAGACACACTGATAACGAAACGGTTATCCGCAGGCTGTACTTACTGGAGGGTACGTCCCTGGCGGTGGACACCGGCGCAGGCGTGCTCATTCTCAGCCCCGTGGATGCGCAGCAGCACGCGATGGTGGTGCTGGGCGTCAACGCCACGCTCGCGCTCGCGTCTGGAAGCGCAGCGGAATCGGATGAGCTGGCGGCGCTGCCGTGGAGCCCCGACGTCATGCTGGACGACAGCGTCGTGCCGTGAGGCACAAATTTCAAACCCTTCAACCTTTGGATCCAGGCGGCGCTGCCGTGGAGCCTCGACGTCATGCTGGACGACAGCTTCGTGCCGTAAAGATGCAATGCGACCCTAACCTAAGTAGGGTTTGGGTGGCGGCGCTCGGTTGCGATGCGGCGCGCTGCTGGGAAAGGCGGGACCTGAAAGCGGTGGTCCCCAATACATGACGAGATGTTGACCCTAACGCTCGCAAGATACAGTGCGAGACTCTTGGTTTGGCCTGGTGTAGATGGCGGTTGCCTGGCAAAGACATGCTTGCCATATGCCGCTGCTTGTTGATGTGACGGACCCTTCTTTCAGTTCCAGCGAACAAAGAATGAACAGCTCTGCCTATCTATGGACCGCCTGACTTGCAAATGCTGCCAAAAATTCGCATGGAGCTCAAGTCACTGGCAAGCGTACAGACTGAAAGCATCTCAGGATCCCTACCCTACAGACCAGCTCTCAAAGGGGAGTGTCTCGCACAGCCAATTCAAGAAAAAACTAGCTGCGCGGGACAATGCCCGGGAAGACCACTCGAGACGCAACACACAGTCTGACCCAGATGCTCGAACACGGCTGTGCTGTGGTGGCAGTACTCTTTAAACGTGGATATCTTCGGATCTAGCGCAGCTTCTTGTATTACCACTAGAAGCGACATATGGCGGGCGCGTCTTCCGGCATGCTTACTTGCCGCCGGCGTCCTTCGACACGTAGCCGTCGGGCCGACCCATCACCTGTCGCCAGTCACCCATCACCAGGTCGCTGTGAGATGCGGCATGGCACATGAATCGACACGGACTTGCCGACCAATCGCCTGATCGATGCCATGTCACAGCGAAGCAGAGACAGTCATGCATGCGCTCCACCTCAGACATACATCGCTCTGGACGGTACGCAAGTTGCAGCTGAAAATGCAGCGCGAAAGGATGTGCGACGCAGTCATGCAGCGCAACAGGGCCGACAACAGCGGGGCACCTTTTGGTTCCACAGTTCGCGGACGAGCGCGACGCCCAGGGGGATGGCGACGTCGGGACGCAGGAAGTAGGTCTTGGGCCGCATGTTGGTCATCACCTCCGCCCACTTGGACATCATGGCGTCACCCTTGGCCTGTGTAGACAGGCAGAGTGATTCAGTGAGTTGGCTATGGTGAACTGAGGAGTTGAGCTGCGAGGCGCGGGGGGACAGGAGGGCGCTGCATGAAGGAGGGCGAGTCGCAGGGCATGCAGTGCGGAACAAGGACATTGTAATTCCCTCTCTTGCATGAGTTGCTGTTCCGCTGGCGGAAGACGGCGTTCCCACCTGCATCTCGTTGGCGCACGCGTCCAACAAGATGGGGTACTTGTAGATCAGCTCCGCGCCCTTCTTCGACTGCGGCAGCGCCAAGTCGGAAAAGCTCAGCCTCGACGGCCTGTATTTTCATGCGTTGGAAGCCACTGCCAGCCCAGCTGCGGCCCCAGCACCGATGCTCGTGGCGACAGGCCGTGCTCACGCAGTTCCATGTCTTGCGCAGCATGCTGCTTTGGCGCCAGTGTCGAGAGCCGTGTTCAGAAACCGTCAGCCGCCGCGACAAGACCCTCCACAACCAGATTCGTCAGAATTACTCAAAGCTTACCATGTGGAAGTCGTGGCCGAAGGCCTGCATCCAGCGGCGCTGGTACTCCTTCGTGGACTGCTTGCTGTAGTCGCCCGTGGTGCGCATGTCCAGAATCGTCTCCGCCGCCGCCTTGCCGCCCTGCGCGTGTGGTGCATACTTTCAGCTCTCAGACGAATGGGATCGAACACCACCGTGCGGGCGCGTCACACTGCGTGATGCATGCAGTCAACAGACGCTGCCGCATCGCATGGTCGTGCTCCCGTCTCGAGCTGCTAGCTGCTGCACAGCTCCGCCGCCGTCGCGCACGCTTGTGTGTGCTTGCTCCTGCTGCGCCTCTGTCACTGCTGCGAGTTTTGAAGCTGCGAGGGCTGCGAGGGCTGCTGCGAGGGCTGCTGCGAGGGCTGCTGCGAGTTTTGAAGCTGCGAGGGCTGTTGATGCGGGCTGTCTGTCCGCACATCCAACTTGAGTGTGGGAGATGGCTCACCATGGATACCCTTGCCAACGAACAGGTGGATGTGGATGTCTCGGGTGTTTCTGAAAGGTTTCCAGCCTCTGATGAAAGGCTGTTGTGCGTGTGCGGTGTGCGCACCGTGATGGCGGCGTGGATGCCCTCGCCGGTGAGCGGGGTCAATGCAGCTTTTTAGGTGTTTCTGAAAGGGCTCTGAATCTCATGAAAACGGTCCAGCTTTCAGTACGCACCATGATGGCGGTGTGGATGCCCTCGCCGGTGAGCGGGTCGATGTGGCCCGCCGCATCGCCGATGATGAGCAGGTGGTCATCATACGATGTGGAAAGCCCCTGGCTGCCCAGCCGCAGCGCCGCTGCCTTCATGCGCTCCATCTGTTCAGTGGTTCAACTAAATGAGTTGGGAGATATGTTGAAATAAGGTTGTTTGCTCAGTTTGTAGCGGGAGGTGGTGGCAGCGCGCCCTCGACACCTCTGCACAGATTCAAGGCGCTAGCAGCAAAGGAGCCGCAGTAGTGGGCGGGCGCCTGAAACAAATATGCATGCGTCGGCACTGCACGGAGTGCCAACACTGATGACGCTGAGCAACCGGCTGTGCCCCACCTTTGGGTTGGGGCCCAGAGCCGCGCTGATGAACGGATCGTTCTTGATCGCGTCGTTGTGCAACCGCGCAAGGTCCGACTCCTGATGCACATCAGAAATTGCGTCACATCCCGAGAATCTGTGACCGATTCTGGAGGGGCAGCCATTGCTCTGCAGCAGCACAGATTGCCGCAACCAAAAGCGGCCCTGGCGGCAGTGCATCGCCTGCCCGGCGGCTGATATTACCAGGCTCCTGCCTTGCGATCCAGAATCCTCAAGGCAACATATCCTCTGCGCGTGCTGCTCGACGATTGCACGGGGCAACTGTGGGAACAGGAGGCAGCGCACATTGACCATGCCGCACTGCCCAGGCTTGTCGCCGCAGGGGATGAGGTAGTAGCAGAAGTTGAGCTCCTCGTTGGGGTGCTTGAAGATGGCCGAGTAGCCCGGAAGCGACTCCCGCTGGTAGAAGCACACGCCTGCGTGCATGACAGGGGCGAATTCACACTTGAATGTAAACTTGAAAAAAGTACATGAAGTGGGGAATGTATGTGCCGAGTACCAGGGCAGTCACCCGGGCAGCGAATCCCGCTGGTAGAAGCACATTCCTGCGCGCAGCGGCGATCACAATACGGCACATTTGCAATGTGCTCCGACTTGTAATGTCCTCATCAGCCGTCGAGTGCCACAGCATATATTCAATGCCAAAACGGATGCCGTCAAGCCCTCATGGCACAGGATCCTCCTCGCCGCAGCGGATCCTGCCTTAATCCCGGCAGCTGGACCCATCTCAACAGACGCGGCCGACCAGCATGCAGTCTGCGCTGCACGATTAGATTGCCGCCCTTCCTCACCGTCAAAGTCGGTGTTGTGGGTGCCGCCCTCCACGAAAGCGCGGCTGCACACGCCGCGCGGCGCCTCCGTGCAGTAGCCCAGGTGCGTTGCCAGCCGGCTGGTGGCGCCGTCTGCGCACAGCAGCACGCGGCCCTGCACGCGCCAGAAGAAAGCGCGTTTCACAGAGAGTTTGCTTCAGTGAAGCTCGGTTTAGAAGGCTCCTGTGCGGAATTGCCAATATCCTGCATCCTGGACCCCGGTAAGCACAAGTCCCTCTCTATCTCCCTCAGTGAAGACACCGCCGGATGACAAGACGCCAAGGGAACCTCAATGTCGAGACGCAGCGCCTAGTTTTCACGGGAGGGGAGGAAGGCGGTACGCCCTGAAATAAATCATAAAAAAACAAGCTTTCAATTGTTTTGAGGACAGAATCGTGAGGCTCTACAGCCCTTGCAACCCCACCTGCACGGTCTCGCCGTCGGCGGAGGTGACAGACCAGAGGCCCGCTGATATGTCAAGGCTTAAGCCCTGAAAGTTCAAGACTCTAATATCCCTCAACCTCACCTGCACAGTCTCGCCGTCGGCAGAGGTGACAGACCAGAGGCCCGCTGTTTTGTCAAAGCTGACGCGGTCGCCGTCAACCTCAAAACCCTCCTTGTAGCTCGCACCCACGCGCTTTGCCGCCTGCACGATGCGGAAGTCCAGATTCGTGCGCTTGACGGCGCACGCCGCCGCCTCGCCCAGCTTCTCCACCGATGCACCTGTCAGGCAAATGACATTCACTTCAATTTTGATGTTTGAGGTCGTTTCTGGAGCCTCGCTTGACCGAGTGTGTTCATTGAGGAGTGTGTGTCGTCTTGTTGCAGCGCACGCCGCCGCGTCGCCCAGCTTCTCCATCGAGGCGCTTGCGTGCACGCAGATGTCTGGGTGTGTCAGCGGGTAGGCGTGGTCAGGCGCTCCATCGCATGCATCAAAGCCACCTCTTTGCAGTGTCGAGCCTACCTGCCTGCCCGCTTGCCTGCGTACTGTTCACTACTCTTCGTTCGAGATTCGTTCCTGCGGTGTGTACCGAAGGGATCACTGTTACCGCGGCTACAGCAGCCGCAGCCGCCGCTGCAGTACATGTGTGCCACATGCATGCACACGCCGCCCTGACTCACCGATGTAGCTGAGGCCGCTAGGGCTGACGAAGCCGCCGGCGTCCGCAAAGTGCGACTCGCCGTTGTCGGCCAGCGCCTTCATGACGCCCATGTCGTCCAGGATGCGGATCGCGGGCGTGCACACCGCGTCGCCGCAGTACTTGTCCCGCGGGAACGTCTCCTTGTCCAGCACCATCACCTGCGTTGGATGCAGTGCATGTTTATGTGATCGGGCAAGCTTGGCAGGCGGTTTGTGCAGTGGCGTTTGAGAGATCTGAGGGTGTGTTTAAAGGGCTGATGGCTGTGGCAGCAGCTCGGTGCAAGACGAGCTGAGTTTCTGCATGATCAGAACCCTGATTGACCGTCGTGAGGGCCTTGCATGAGGCAACATGCACACCTTGGCGCCGCCCTGGGCCATGTAGTACGCGCAGGTCGAGCCCGAAGGCCCGCCACCCACAATCACAGCATCGAAGGCGCCGTCGGGCAGGCTCTGCGGCGGGTACTTGCCGGTCTTGGGCACAGCTAGCCTCCTCTGCCTGTTGGTGACATAGAGTGCCAGGCCGCCGACGGCTGCGGCGCCGGCTGCGGCCAAGACAATCTTTGTTTGCCGCTCATCGAGCTGGTTTGCTGGGAGCTTGGGAAACTGCACCATCTTGTGCAGGCTGCCGGCAGCTGGCTAGGAAGACGCCAGTGGGACCAGCAGATCTGACACAAGGGCAGGAATTGCAGTCGAGCGGCAAACTTAAACGAGCTTTTGTCAGACAAGACTTCATTTGTCATCCAGGGGGAGTAGTCAATCCCCGTTTGTCATCATGCTCCCGCGCATCAGGCCTCCTTGCGATGCCACTTGAGTCCTTCTAGACAGTCACGTGTTTCCTCTCTGCTGTACACGGCTTGCTTGAGGCATCTCAACAGACGAGGCGCGCTGCGGCTCGGCCATCTTTGAGATCACACGTTCGAAGACCCCTCACTGCTCCTACAGGCGATATTCACAGCTTTGTGGCCATTGCAAACGAGAGCTTGGTGCGTTTGAGGATCGTTGCGCACCCCCGCCGCTGTTGCCGGGCCTGCACCACCGGATAGCGAAGGGTTCGGTTTGCACCCTTCACCACAGCAGTGAGCGTTCGTTGCGCCAGAAATGGCACAAGACAGCTCCCGCGAGGGGCCTGGACCCGCCTGCAACCGGTAGCCAGCAGCCGGGACGAGATGGCGGAGCTGGCCGCGTTGGCGCCGAGCAGCGCCATGCAGCTGGCTCCGGCCGCTGACGCTGCACCTCAGCAGGCGGATCCTGCAGCTGCACACGCTCAGCCGGCTTCGGACAGACAGCCTGGCCAAGGCAGTGCCTCCGGTGCTGCCGCAGACACATATGTCGCTGCGTCCTCAACAGGCGCACCAGCGGGCGTGAACCTGCAGCCGATAGCAACGGTGCTGACCAAGCTCGGTAAGTCTACTGCAAGGGCATGCCACATGTTTACAGCAAGTGCAGGCACGAGGGCACCCGCTGTTGCCGCTGACTTACCGCCAAGGCCCAGCCTGTCTTCTGCGCCGGAACCCGCTGACCCCGCTAGGTGTTGCTGCCTGCAGACAAGTGGGGCGACTATGAGCCGTGCGCCACCGGGCCGGTCCACCCCACGCGCTTCATACCCATGAAGACGCCATTGGCACAGGCAAGCTCACACTGTCACCAGACCCTGTGAATCTGGTGCTTTGCGGCTGCTTTTGCAGCCCCTCGTCCAGCTGCTTCTTGCCGCACATGTGCTCATAACTGCAAGCTGCCGCAGCCACTGGCGACTCGCAGACGGTGGCGCACGTGCCGCCCTTCCATCGTGCCATTGCAAACAAAAGCATCGACAGCCAGGTTGTGTTGCTGTTTGCTGTGCAGGATCTTGTCGACAACTGGAGCCTGCCGCAGCCACCGGCGCACCCATGGACAGTGGCGCAAGTGCTGGCTAGCCAGGAGGCGGCGGGGCGGCGCATCGGCCTCATGCTGGACCTCAGCAACCACGACACGCTGTACACGGAGGACATACCGCCCGGCGTGCAGCACCGACACATTAAGCTGGTGGCCAAGGTGGGAAGCTGCCTTGGTCATAGATCAATTCATGGACAATGAATGGAATGAATACCATCTATTGGGCGACCGCGGCACACTGTCCACAGCCGATCTGCAGCCCGGCAGGCAGCACAGGCACATCAAGCTGGTGGCCAAGGTGGCAGCTTTCCTTTGATTGATCATCGGGATCGACTCATCGACAAGTGATGCAAACACATCAACTTGTTCATCTGTGTGCGAACGCGATGAGCTGTACACCCCCGCCCTGTCGTCCGGCACGCAGCAAGGCACATCGAGCTGGTGGCCAAGAAGGGAACCTCAGTTTTTCAGGCACCAACAGGCTTTGGTGGCCCGCCAAACCCGAGTCTCATTGAAAGGGAGCTGCCTGCTGGCATGGTCACACCGACTGCTTGCCGACTTGCCACTGTATGCTCTGGTGTACAGAACCATTTTTCTGTGTGCGTGCAGATGCTGCCGAGCCGGGAGACGGTGCAGGAGGTCATCCGCGAGGCGCAGGCCTTCTGGCTGCAGCACCCTGACGAGTTCGTGGCCATCCACTGCTCCTACGGTGCGGGCGACGTCACCTTTAATGTGCCACTGGCCTCGCTGTGGAAGCTCGCGTAGCCATGCGCCTGTCAGCTCCCCATCCCCATCACCTTCAAACAAGGAGCCTGTGCAATCCTCCTCACACTGTCCATCACTCAACACAATGGCAAAACTGCCTTTGTTTGAGAGCTGGTGGTTCCGGGTGGTCTATTTGCAGACTGAAATGGCGAGGCGACTGCATGGTGCAGGCTTCAACAGGACGGGGTTCATCATGTGCTCCTACCTGTGCGAGGCGGAGGGCATGACTGTGGACGAAGCGCTAGACAGCTTTGCGGCCGTGCGCTCGCCCGGCGTCAAGCACGGTGGGCATGCAGCAACCCCTTGCAACAGCCTGTGCATGCAACACTCCATGCACCCTCCGCTTTTGCTCTAGCTGCCTTGTGCCCTTTTGCACTCTCCTTCCTACCCTCTCCTTCCTACCCTCTCCTTCCTACCCTCCTTCCTACCCTCTAGCTGCTGCCATCTTTGCTTAACGCACCCCGAGCGCTGCTGGGCTGCGCGCGAGCTGCTAAGCTCCTTGGTTCAAAGACCTTCGCCGATGGTTTCTGATTCGTCCTGCCGCAGAAAAATTCATTCAGGAGCTGTACACGCGGTACCACGCCGAGGGACCGGCCTTCGCGGCCGCCGCCGCCGCCGCGCGGGCGTTGGCGCCAACGTCCGCCGACCCGGCGGAGCCGTGCCTGCCGTCGCTAAACCCTGGGGCGCAGCTAAACCCTGAGACGGCAGCAGAGCCGGGCAGCCCGCTGCACCACCGGCACCACGCCGCAATCGGCAACAGCATGGAGCTGGTGCTGGCGCCGCCGGACAGGTGAGACATCCAGGGTTCATAAACACAGCAGTCGAGGGCGTCAAGAATGAATGAAAGCGTTTCATGGCACATCTGCTGACCATCAGGATGCTGTGTGCTGGGCACGAGCATGTGCGCGGGTCTTGACTGATGTCTGCCGATCATTGCCCACAAGTATTGATACACACTTCTGTGCGATGTGCCTTCAGCACCCGGGAAGACAGTGAGGCCGGCGCCAGTGGCGGCGGCCGCAGGGGGCGCTCGGTTTTCGGCGGCGTCGGTGGCGCCGTCAGCGGCATCGCGGCGTTGCCGGGCCGCCTGCTGCGCCGCGGCGGGCGATGCACCACGGCGGCAGGCAGCGCCGCAGGAGATGGTACAGCGCATCCGGCGCCGCTGACAGAGCTGGTTCTGGCAGAGAAGCGCGCGGCGGATGCGGCGGCCGCGGCGGGATCGCCTGGCGCCGACGTCGCCACCCCGGCGCGGCCCGCGGCATGGGAGGCGCGCCTCAGGGTGAGTGTGGCTTCCAGATGGAAGCAAAATCTTCAGTTTTCCTCCTGCAAGCGAAGGGCACCACCGCTTCGTGCTCGTGCTCGTGGCGCAGTGGTGACAATGCAGGGCGCAGGAGGGCTGATTCGTAAACGGACACTCATTTCATGAATGCATTTCGACGTGCAATCGATGAGTCACGCCATTGGTAATTACTGCAAGCTGATCTAGATCTAATGCAACAAAATATGTTATGTCGCAGGCGGCGCAGGAGGGCGCTGATGGCGAGGACAACGAGAGCCTGGGCGGCAGCGGCCAGCTCAAGTCGCCCAGCGCCAACACGCTGGCCAACATGGTGTGGGGCGCCTCGCCACGCACGCCCGCCATGTCCTCTTTCAGCGCCCACCTGTCGCGACTGTCCGACGGGCCGAGCGGCCCCGCGGCGTCTTCGGACGCTGCCGCACTGGGGGCAAACCGGGCGGCAGACGGCCTGTCCGCTGGTGGGAACGCGATGCTGCAGCACAGCAGCCAGCTGCTGCCGCTTTTGCCAGCGGCGGAGGATGCCGCTCCTGATGCGGAGGCGCCATCAGATGGCCGGCCGTGCGACGGCGGCGCAGGCGGGGCGCAGCAGGCGGAATGGCGGAGCTCGGCAGACACAGGTCGGCAGCCGCCCAGCGTCTCCGACAGCGTCTCCACGCTGACCAGCTCAAACGGCAGGAAGGGGCGGCGAGGCGACGGGCAGCAGCGGAAGGCCCAGCGTGGCTGCAGCGTCATGTGAAGCCGCGGCCCCGACAACGGCGCAAACCCGGGCGCAAAAGGCGGGCTGCTGAGAGGCTGCTGCGCGGTATCACTGCTTTCCCCTTGTACATTACGCTTTGTTGTGGTTTTGTCATGGCGTTCGTAATTATCATTGCTTGCATGATGCAAAGTCGCCACTTTAGGTTTCATTTTTGTGCACCTTCTGTGGCTTCGCTGCCACCGCCGGTCGGTTGCACATGCTTCCTGCAAAAGAGCAGTCACTGGTAAATTTTACCTGCTGCACCAACCGAGCGTTGCCGTGGCTATTGCACTACCTATACGAATACTGGCGGTAGTCCTCCGCCGCCTTCGAGACTCACATGCGTTTAACGACAGTGCTATACAATGCCATACGCTGCAAGGACCAGTACTCGACATCACAGTCTTGACGGCTCCTCCAGCCAAGTGTCAGACATTGATGACATAATTGACTGACAGACTGACAGTGTTTCCAGCAGCTTGTCCAAATACAACAGTGAGGCCTCGTCTACATCAATCGTCTACATCAATCGTATGGATTTTGGAAGCGCTGTTGCGAGCCTAGTCGCTCAGCTTGCTCCAGCAGCCAGCGGTTGAACTTGTGTGCACGGAACTGCTCGCGGAAGTCTCGAGGGTCGCCGGCGGGCAGCATGCTCTTGCTTTTGAAAGGCTAGAACAGTTCTGAATTATTTTTCTTCTTGCGATACAACTGATTTTGAGCGCGCTCGACACCACAAAGCAAGACTTTTTGACATGGCGAGGTACAGTCAGAGGGAGCCACGCGCGCCTGAAAAATGGCTCTCGGACCTTCGCAAAGCTCAGGTGTTGAAAAACCGAAAGTGTGTGGCGCCTCTAGCATGGGTGCTGGCGCTTCTTTGTGCACAGCTTTCTCAGAGTGCACCTGCGCCTGGCAAATTGTGATGTTTTGCACACATGATGATGCAGGACGATGCTGCGAAGGGTCTCAGGCCGAACATCACCATCATAGACATCGGTAAGAGACCCTTTCACCTGTGCCTCTGGTTGCTTTAATGCTGGCACTCACCACCATGCCGCCCTGCGTCGCTTTGGCACAGCCAACAAGACTGTCTCAAACTGCACAGTCACAATCTGCGTGTATCCTGCTGTATGCAGACAATGGCAGCGAAGCCACAGAACCGACGACGCCGCGCTCCGTGGAGGCGTGCCTACGGCTGGGCATCGACCCGGCGGAGCTGCGCCATGTTCCATTTGAGGACTTTCTGCGGCAGGAGCGCGGCGCCGCGGACCTCGCCAACCTGCTGTACACCACCGCCGAGAAGCTCCGCCAGGTGCCGTTCGCTACATTCTGCAGCAGACCATCATTATCGTATATCACGGCGCCGCAGACCTGGCCATCCCGGCGCACACTGCCCGTAATATCCGAGATCCGACAGTCCGTCTGCAGAGAAGTCTTCTGCGCAAAGCCCACCACCTGGCAGCTGATCTAGTTCGCTGAACGGAAGAGCATCCGCTGTGAATGCCTGGCTGCACATCACTCAAAGGGGATGCTGGAAGCTTCACCGCCGCAGGCTACAAGCCTCGCACCTGATGCAATGCCGCTGGCTACATGCCCCGCACCTGATGCAACGCCGCTGGCTACCCTACTGTGCCTTTGTGAGCGTGCGAACACCATGGCAGCGCAGGGCGTCCAGACAATGCATGATCAGCGCAGGAAAGGGAACCTCATGCCATGATCAACGTATGTTTGCAGGAGCGCCCAGAGGACATTGAAACTGAGGCGTTCAATCATATGAATTACAGCTGTTCCATGACTGCGCATGCGCAGGAGCGCCTGACACAGCTGGTGGAGGGGCGCAAGCGCATCATGGATGCAGGAGCTGCGCCAGCTGCTCGCACAATCCTTGTCCCTGTTTTGTCTGCACATGTACACATGTATACTTCATTGCGCGCCGCACAGGAGCGCCTGACGCTGCTGGTGGAGGAGCGCAAGCGCATCATGGACGCCGAGAGCCGCGTCAATGCCGGCGGCCGCTCCGCGGCAGCGGCGGCGGGGGCGTCGAGTAATGCGTTCGGCGGCGCAGGGTCCAGCGACATGCTGGAGCTGGAGGCGCGGCGGCTGGAGGTCATGAGGCGGCGGCAGGAGCGGGAACTGGAACAGATGCTCGCCTACGAGCTCGCCCGCAAGGGCCTGCAGGCAATTCACATCACGAACTTGAATGATCTTGTCGGCGTCATGGGTCAGCAGCTTGAATGCAGCGCATGGGCAGGGGCACCGCCACGGCAGCACACATTTGGCCACCCTCTGTTCTCTGCCGCTTGCAGCACAGCACCTACATCACATGTCAAACCTGCGCTCCACTTGCCGGCACACTACGCTGCCGTGGTAAACCCTACGGCCCACAAGGCACCAGGTCCTGGCGTGTGCTCACGCGCTGCGCCTGGACAAGGCAAGGGGACTACTGAAGTAGATTAAGGCGCACATAGAGGGGTACCAGCACCAGTCTAGCAAAACCCCCCGCCACTTCAGACGCCTTGACAGACGTGTGTTAGCGTGCTGCGTTCCGCAGGACAAGGCGGAGGCAAATGTGAAGCAAGTGGGAAAGTGGGCGGACATGATGAATCGAAAGTGCAACTCGTTTGCGCAGGACAAGGCGGAGGCGAGGGTGAGGCAAATGGAGGTGCGAGCGGAGGAGCAGCGGAAGGCCAAGCAGGCCGCGGACTTGGAGTGGCGCAAGCAGCAGCGCCTGCGCGAGCTGCAGCGCGCCGAGGTGCATGACCCCAACACGCATTGTATTTCTTCACGAAACTAAACCCTACCAGCAATGCACTGCTCCTGCTTGACAGCGCCCAAGCCATCTTCCGCACATCGAGGTGCGCTGCCGCTGCTGAAGCAATTTTTCTGTGGCCAGAGCCCTGTGTGCATAGCTCTGCGGTCCCCAAAACTAACAGCAAATGAAGCAATATCAATGAAGTCTTGTGCTACTGCTGCTGCTGCCGCTGCTGCAGGAGGAGCTGGCGCGAGAGCGGGAGGTCAAGGCCCTGGAGTCGGAGCAGCACTGGCAGGCGCAGGAGCTGGCTGCCAGGGAGGCCGAGGCTGAGCGGCAGCGCCACCATGAGGCCTACCTGAGGTGCGACTGAGGCAGTATTGAGATGCGATGGGACTGTCGGAAGTCGGCTATGTTAGCTATAATCGCTTCCGCCAGGCGGCGGTGCGGTGGCGTGGTCCGCCTTGGACGCCTTGTGTGCTTACGGCACGCCATCTGCGTAACGGAGCAAGTCCTCAGTGTAGCTTCTGGGTCTACAGCACAGCGTCACAGTGAGTGCTTGCTGCAATCATGTGCAGGGAGCAGGAGCGCGTAAGGAAGGCGGAGCAGGTGAAGCTGGAGGCGGAGCGCATTCTGGCGTTGGCGAGTATTTATCATGGCACTGCCACTGCAGCAAATGGCCAAAGCATTCGTGGAGATTCTCAGTGTATCCAGCACAACACCATCTGGCTATGAAACGCGCAGGGAGCAGGAGCGCATCAAGAAAGCGGAACAGGTGAAGCTGGAGGCGGAGCGCATTCTGGCGGAGCAGCAGGCGGCGGTCGCCGCCAAGCAGGCTGAGTTGGCGAAGCGGGAGGAGGAGAAGGACAAGGTGGTGCCATTGGATTCGTGCTCTGTGATTGAAGTTCAAGTTGTTGGGTTGATTGACCAAGAGTAAGGCTCAGTCCTAATGTTCTGCTGTTCCTGATTATGGTTTTCTGGAGATACACTGGAAACGACGCAGCGCCTGCCCATGTATGTGACCACTCACGTCTCATTCCCTGCGCCATTGTCAACGACCTCTCAACCTTCGCATGCCGCAGATCAAGGCGGCGGCGGCGGCCGAGCGGGCGGCGGCGAATGCCGAGGCGCGGCGGCGGGCGGAGGCGCGCATCACCGGGGCGCTGGCGTCCAACCAGGAAATCATGATCAAAAAGCGCGCGGACTTCGACCTGAAGCAGGCGCACAACGAGCAGCGCCGCAAGTGCGGCTCTCATGATGCTCTCGTAAGAGAAATGTATGCTGAACAGATGTGTCTCGCCGGAGCGGCGGCACAAGTGCAGCTCTCTGGACATCAGGCCGCCTGCTTTGGTCATGCATATCAATGATGTCGGCCTTCCCAACACGATCTGCTGACAGAAGGGCGCGCCTGTAGAAAGGGCGTAGGAGGCAGCGCAGGAGTCACAGGAGGCGGAGCATCGACGAAGTTGGCCTTTTTCTTTGGTGTATAAGCCGCTTTCTCACTGTTGGATTCTTGCTGTCGGGGACACACTCTTTCACGAGCAGGGCGAAGGAGGCGGCGCAGGATGCGGAGCAGCGGCGGGCAAAATGTTCAGCATGGAACCCAGGTGTTCGCATTTGGACGTCTGCAATTTGTGGCAGGGCGAAAGATGCGGCGCGGGAGACGCAGGAGGCGGAGCAGCGGCGGGCGGAGCGTGGGCAGGCCGCGCAGCGGAAGGAGACCTACGAGGCCGCCCGCAGCGTCGAGGAGCGCCGCGTCCGGGACCTGGTCGCCCGCCAGCAGGTGATGACAATGATCAACAACCACCATGCATTACTGCTGTCCCGGTTGTTTTGTTGAGAGCTCAGACCTATGGGAAGCGCACGCGGATGGAATGCCATTGTTTAGGAGCTTGCATCTGTAGCACCAGGTTTTGCGCACTCTGATGTGGTGATCGCCGGCGGCACAGGCAAAGGACCAGCAGCTGCAAGAGATGAATGCGCAGCGTGATCACGAAAACCGCCGAAAGATTCTTCTGCGGGACTTGGACCTCCAAGAAAAGAAGATGAAGGTACGACATTTGATGTGGTACAGCCTTCGCTGATGACACACTAGACCCTGAGAAACACATCTAGCGCCGCCGTACATGGTGCTGCTGCTTGCCGAGCAAAATTGCTCATGTGTGTCCGCAGGTCGAGGCACAACAAAGGATGAAGGCCTACAAACGCAACCAGGTGCGTGTATTCAGGCTGCAAATTCAAGCTTGCTTGCATGCCCTGATTGAAGCGCGCAGATCATGCGCACCACCAGTCATTGTGTCCTCGACGCGGCATTGCAATTCGCCGTTACCTGAGGCTGTGTCTGATGTGCCCGCAGCTGCTGTCCAAGATCCAGGGGGACACAGCCAAAACCCACAACCTTCTGGACCAACGGTCCTACCTACAATACCAGCGAAAACAGGCAAGCCGCATGGTGACGGCTGCTGCAGCAGTGCTTCGTAGGCGCCGCTCGTTGCTCCAACTCGTAGCTGTCTTGGTGACACAATGAATTTCGGTCACACTGCAGGCGAACATGGAGGCGAGCTTCACGAGGCAAAAGCTGCAGCAAAAGGTCACGCAGCTGCAAGCCAACAAAGATTGGGGACGATACGCCGCTCCAGATGGCACCATTGATGTCGGCGCTCTCCTGAGCCAGGGATGAGCCCAAGGGAGAGACCTGCAGCTGGGTGCTGGCTGGCAGATGCATGGTCCTGACTTTACCTACCAAGCATGACGACTCATAACCATCATTGCAAAATCAAGTCGTAGCGACACAAGAAGCAGTTCACAGTACGGTATGTACAAATCTAGGACAATGTAAAGTATGGCAAATTCTCAACTGAATGTGCGTTGAGGCCGCAGACAACATACAGAAGAGCGGACGGCCAGCATGCGAATCGCACATGATGGCGGCACAATGTTCCATTGGCATACAGCAACGATGCCTCGCCAGCGGGTGAGGCGACGTCCGCTCACGGCAGCAGCTTGTAGGGGTTGAGGATGCCCGCTGGGTCGAACAGCCCCTTAATGCGGCGCATCATGTCAATCGCGGCCGGCGGCTTCGAGAATCTGCGGCTCACCAGAAGCTATCTGTGTGCCAATCACACATTCGCACAAGAGGCAGGATTGTGCGGTACTGTTTAGGAGCAAGCAAGTACGCAGTGGAATCTCATTAACGACTTGCATGCAGTTGGCCGCGCACCCCATGTACTCGTTCTTCATCTGGCCCAGGCCATGCTCAGCGCTGATGCTACCGCCACGCTCCGCTGTGAACTCGTACACGTAGGGCTCCAAGACGGCCTGTAAGAGCGCAGACTCTGTCTTTGGAAATCAGTTTGTTTGGGCGCCTTTCGACCTCGTGCGCAGATTGTCAGACCGCACCCAAACAGTGCCGAGGCCATGCATGCTGTAATTTCACAACACCTCCCACGTTAGTTGCCGCCGGGTTGAGCAGCCGAGAAGCAGCAGGATGGCTTGATGCCAAATACGGCAGCGGACCTGCACTGCGTCGCCGTCTGTCGGCGCAGCCACGTTGAGGTGCAGGTTGCCGTCGCCCAGGTGGCCATACCCGACCACCTGCGAGCAGATGAATAGTGGTTTGACCTCTTCTTATTTATTCCCTTACACATGCTTGCAGCACCGTCGACGATGCCCAGCAGCAGCTCGCCAGCCATTGCAGCCCTCGTGTGATACCTCAAGATGACACTGAGGCTGGTAAGCTGATGAACATGTCAAGTACTGTGGGCAGGCGTCGAACCGTGCAGCTGGGGAAGTCGGCGAGCCGCTGCCGCGTCTCCTCAACGAGGCCGTACATCTCCCCGGGCTTGAGGCTCAGGTCGTACTTGAAGACCCGATCTGCGGGACGCAGCGTCAGGCCTTGTGTCCTGTTGCTTTCAAGCTGCCGCTGCCATGGCATGGGTTCATGACGGCAAGCAGCATCTGCTTTCAACATCTGACATCGAAGGCCTGAGTCAGGCGAAGGGCGTGTCCCCGGGACCCGAGTATGAGCTGAAACCACCACCACCACCAATGCTCGTAATGCGAGAAGCGGAGGCTCGTGATGCGAGAAGCGGAGCGTCATATGCTAAAGTACGGGTGCGGCTATGCTCACCGCCAGTGAGGCGCAGGCCCTCGGACAGGTTCTTGCGGACTTTCCAGATGTGCGCGGCAGCGGCGGCCCTCTCCGCCTCGTCGCCGCGGCCGCCCAGCACGCCGCCGCCACTGCGAATCGTTCGAAGAAATGCCTCCAGGCGGCGCGCGTTTGACGCCGCGTCGCTACTGGCAGCCTCCAGGATGACGTAGAAGGGCCCCTGCATCGCGCACAATTGCACATCATCGGTTTGCATCATGTGTTCATATGTTGCTCAATGTGTGCCTCAAAGTGGCGCACGCTCTAACAAGGATCGACGCTGCCAAGCAGGACATCCACACCATGTGAGTTTCGGGAGAGTCAATCTCCATGGCAGCAGTTGCATTGATCAAGCTCCATCACGGGCGTAGTTGGCACCCACCGGCTGGTCTGGGATGGGGTGCTGCAGCCCGGGCACGTGGTCCAGGGCCAGACCGAGCGCCGCCTCGTCAAAGAACTCAAAGGCAGACAGCGCCTCGCCCAGGTGCCGCCTCGCCGCGTAGAATGCCTGCAAAAAATCATCGTGGGGTTTTGACAGAAAAAGCCTCAGTCAGGTTGCGCCTTGCCACTCGGGTTTCAAACTCGTGCTCTCCGCCGAGCCGCAGCTTCTGCTCAGAGCTGGCTGAGCTCCACAGAAAGCTGACGGCTGCCGTCAGTCTGCTCCTGCTAATGCCATCACTCCTCCGTGTCTCGCCGCTGCCGCCAGCGGTCTTCGCACCAGCAACCTTCTGACCGCAAGCATGCAAGCCGTGCTGCCCAGAGCGTTCACACCAGAGACCTCATCAGACTGGTCTCAATATCTCGAACCTCATGCAGCCCTTACCGCGAGCACGGCGGGCCAGTCGGGGCATGCCACGCACAGCGCCTCCACTGCGGCGGGCAGCGGCGGGCAGGCAAGCGCGACAACTGTGAGGACGCCCAGCGTGCCCTCGCTGCCAATGAACAGCTGCTTCAGGTCGTACCTGCGGCCAGCAGCAGCATGAACATCAGCAAAGGTGAGACACAACGAAAGCCCATTGGACCATGAAATTGGACTTTTCATTGGAGGGCGCTACGGCGGTGAAGTTGCCCTGCGTGCCTAAGCAGCCTGCTCGGCTGCTTCAGGGCGTAACTGCGAGATTGCGGCAGTCAATGTCTGCCACACATGGTTTCATCTGAGCTTGAAAGGCAAGCGCAAGTTGCTGACTTGCATGGTGCCTCCCAAACGGAGTCAAATCCGGCAGGAGGCTCCCTCTCTGCATCAGCCACAAGCATCTGCAGGCGCTTCCTTCAGGAGCGCCAGTGTCAGAGGTGCGCCATTGTCAGAGAGCCACGTCGCACCCGGTGTTGTCCTTCCGGCAGGTCGACAACAGGTCCAGCACGCAGCCTGTCGCCGTCACCGCCTCCACGCCCAGCACATTGGCGCGCATGCTGCCGTAGCGCAGCAGCCGCAGTCCACCTGTCACGCGCAAGCCCCACTCCTCCAAGTGACTAGTGCTTCACGCCGTTCCGCCTTCGGCACAGTGCCGTCCATGTGGTAGGCATGGGCGCAGGCTTCGAGCTTTGCACTGAAAGACACGAAGCAGATGCGCGCCGGCCATCGTGCAGCAGTCTAGGATGGCAGAACGTGCTGCTGGATTTGAATGTCCACCTCAGCCCACGGTACCTGCATTGGTGGCCACGTTGCCTCCGATGTGGCAGCTGTCCTTGGCGCCCAGGTCGAGGGGCACCATGAAGCCGTGCCGATGCACGTAGTCATCCACCTCCTGCAGCGTGCAGCCCGCCTCGCACACCACCACGCCGCTCACCTGCATTGAGAAACGGTGCAGCGTTTAGTAATGACAATCAACAATAATGTCAACAGTAAGAACATGCACCTTTAGAGTGCAGTCGTCCGATCCAGTTGAGGGAGAGCAGTACTGACACAAGGCGTGTTTTCATGGGCGGACTCTAGGCTGTGTGAGAAGAAAGAGGCAGCAGAGATCACATGTGCGGCGGCGAGCTCTTGCCTCCGGTACGCATGCACGCCCAGATCAGGACTCCAGCATAGGCTTTGAGAACCCGGATATGAGACAGCAGCAGCAGCAGCAGCAGCCGCCCACCACGCTTGCCTAGGTGGTGGCAGCTTATTGCTATGAGGTTGCCAGCAAACCGCAGCAGCAGCCACGCTGCAACAGCAGCAGACGTGCCACAGCAGACGCGCCGAACCTCGTCGAAGGAGTGGAAGGCCTTCATGGCGGCGGTGGACAGGACGACCTCGTCGAAGCAGGGCACCGCACCGCCGGCGAGCGACGAGTTGCCGCCCTGCGGCACCACCGCCAGCCGCCGCTCGCTGCAGTGAGCCAACACCTGCGGCCAGAGATGTAGTTGTTGTCGATCATGTCCTGATCCGCGAGTTTCAGGCCACCGACACGACACCACTGCCAGCCGCCGCTCGCTGCAGTGCGCCAGCACCTGGACACACGCAGCTGCAGTTCCAAATCTCGATGGAGGCCTCACCAGCAGCCGACTGCTGGTTGCGAAATGCAGCTGCACCAGCCATGCTGCACATGCGGCTGCAGCTGCCGCCTCAAGAACGTCTGAGTTCTGGGCCTGTGCGTGTGTCTGGTGCTTGAGCAAGCAAGCGTATTTTATCGCCATCTTCACTGTTCCAGCACGGAAGCAACGAGCGTCGGATAGCAGCGTGCGAAAGCCTCACCTGTGAAACCTGTTGCACGGTCTGCGGCAGCAGCGCCACCTGGCTGGCGCCCTCGTACTTTTCCATCCAGTCCCTGCATTTGTCAGGCACAGCCTCAGTGGTCAGGCACAACCTCAGTGACTGGTGCCGCTTGGCATGCGTGCTCAACATCACTTGCATCATGTGTGCCCAAACACCTAGCGGCTGCGAGTAACATCATGCGTATTGCCTGCTGTGTGTGGGCACCCAGGTCCCATCTCCATGACAAGCGCAGCAATTGATGAGGCACCTGTTGTAGCCACGGAGCTTCTCCGCATCTGTGACGACAGCGTCGGCGCCGAGAATCTGCCTGAAGTGATCCACATCCGCGTCTATCAGGCTGCTGAAGCGCGAGTCGCGCTCTGCCGCCGCCGTGGCATGGGCGAAGCCTCGCACGGAGGCTGGCGGGACCCGCCTCCCGCTGCCGCTTGCGGCTGTGCTGCCAAAGGCTGCTCCGGTGGTGCTTCTCGCAGTGGAGGGGGCTGATCGGCTGCCTGGAAGAGCTGTCTGATGATGTGTCGTCGAGCTCGGCCCAATTTTCACGCCAGTTGATTGCAGTGCGGCAGCAAGGCTGGCCAGAAGGCGGTGGCCAATGCCGCTGCATCCGCCCTGCTGCGCCGCTGCTGCCACACCACGCCCGGCAGCGACACCGCGTGACGCGAGCATCCAATTTGTTTCTGGAGGTTCTTATCTTGCCTGCGTCACGACAGGGGGGACATAGGCTCAGTGCTGAAGCAGCTTTTGGTGCTTCATGCATGACCTACTGCATGGTGCATGACGACAATGTTTGACTCCATGCAATGCTTGGTAGCGATGCGATACAGCAAGCGTGGGATCTTTCAACGTTTCAAGAATGGATCAACGGCACCATATCGCGTCTACGGGGCACGTGTTGCCACACAACTGATGTGCGTGCTCACCAAATCTAATGTCCAGAGTTGCAGACCCCGACGTCAGCACGATCGAGAAGAAAATTGATCGGAGTGTCACTCTGGTGCTTGCAATAGGCCTTCTGTAGCACCAGCGGGCTGCGAACGACGCGTGATGGGGTCACGTGCCACTTTGCCACTTCCCCGTTTGCAGCTTCCTTCCCCTGATGAAGTCTGAACTTTTGTTTGCTTCACGCACAACCGCACAGAACACGTCCGCGCACGGATCGAAAAACTGTATAAACGCCGCTGCGTGCCGAGGCTCCTAGGCCCTGACGCGTCCGACACATTTTGAAAACAGCTGGATTTGACAAGTGATATTCGTCACAAATCGTTGAACGTGCACGATGGCTCAGGAATCCCAACTCTGAAGCAGGCTGTGAGTAGTCATGGAGGCAAAGACGCTGCCAGACGCGTCCGCGATTTTCAGATGCTTCGCAGCGTGCCCGCACGACCCAAAGACGCTGCTGCTGGATGTGCGGCCGCACAAGCAGTTTGAAAAGCTGCACCTGGCGTTGTCGTACAATATACGGCTGTCCGCGAACGGCAGGGTCCTCCTGGTGAGCGTGTTGAGTCATGGCGGCGTTGCCATTCGTCTGCCAGCGCATCATGCCGTGCTGCGCCGGCCCCGGCTGGCTATGCTGTTGCCTCATGCACTGCTTCTGTCCCCCTGCAGGACTACTCGAAGAACCAGTACGACTTTCAATTCACCAAGGACTGCTGGTGAGACATCCCACTCACCGGCGGATGATGTGTTTGTGCACGCCATGTCATGGAGCAGGCTCAAACTGGAACGTGTACCGCATGAACAAAAGCCCCGTGCCGCTGTGCAGGTGGGGCAAGCCGGTCATAGTGTACGGCGAGCCGGGGATTCGCAAGGACCACCCGGTGGTCAAGTTCCTCTCGCATGAGGGCAAGTGCAAGAGCCTGTCGATATACCGCCCCGGGTGCGCCGTGATCTCCGCCTCACGCGTCATGAGCGCTTAGTCAACTGTGGCATGAATGCTCAATGGTGCCTGTCGTTCGCCGTTAAGGCATCCGCTCCCAACATATTGGCAAAGCTGTCTGGACTTTCGTAAAGCGCACCATTGTGCTGACTCCTTTCTGTCCGCGCCAGGTATGACAACCTGGAGGAGCGGCTCCCCTTCTTGTGCACCCAGTCCATCAAGGCGAACTCGGCCAAGAGGTGAGGATTCACGTCTGCAGTGCCTGTTGCATCGTTTAAGCCTGCCGCGCCAGTCGCCTGGGCAGCCGATCGGCTGGCGCAGCTCCCTTGAGCGCCGTCAGGCCGTGCGCTGTGGACCATCATTAAATGTCTGCACTGACGCACACAACAATTACATCACTTGCTAATTGCGACTTCAGCGTGAAGCAACATTGTCAAACAGGTACCCCTCGGAAATCCTGCCGCGGGTGCTGTACCTGGGGGAGTGGAGCCATGCGGAGGCGCAAGAGCGGCTGTCGGAGCTGAACGTCCGGCGCGTCATCACCATCCACAACTCGCCAGGTGCTCATGCACTCGGGATCCCGCTCTGTACTGATCCTGCAGTCGCCGGTGGTTTCCGGCAGCAACCAATGCTGCCGCCCCGGCGCCATGTCCACTGGCGCCCGGGATGCGTGTGGCCGACATTCGTGCAAGCGCGCCTGTCCCGAAGGCAGCGACTGCTGGTGCTCCAGCGCAGAACATGGAGCTGCCGTCGCGCTGCCGACGTGGGCACACAAATCCCTGGAGGCTGCCTGCTGGATTGATCGCGGCGGCGTCCCGCTGGTGTGTGCTGAGGCAGCAGATGCTGGTGCCCCGCAGAGAACATGGAGCTGCCGCCGCGCTTCCGGCACCTCAAGTTCCAGCTCGCGGACGTGGACACGCAGAACGTGGCACCGTACTTCAATGCCTCGTACGACTTCATCGAGGAGGCCCGCGCCGCTGGCCACGGTGAAGCCTCCTGCTACGCGGCTGAAGACTTGCACGATCAACAGTGCATCAGACAAGGAAACCTTCGAAAAAATTGCACTGCTGCACTCAGAGGTAATGACAACAGCCCACGCTGCTGCCGGCTAAGGCTTTGTCGAGGAGGCCCACGCCGCCGGCTGCGGTAAGGCCTTTTGTGACAACGTTTACATCAACGCCAGTGTCACCAAGCATGCGCCGTGGTGCAAATTCAGCTGCTTCTTCATCGAGGAGGCGCAAGCTGCTGGTCACATTCCAGCGATGCTGACGCACTGCGGCACAGGCATCTCTCGCTCTGCGCAGCTGATGGTGGCGCATATAATGCGTTCACAATGTGTAGCATTGACACCATGCTGAAAACGCTATGCTGAATGATGAGTTGCCACATTTTGTTTTATTCTACAGCGACGCTGGTGCACTGCGGCGCGGGCGTGTCGCGGAGCGCGGCGCTGGTGATGGCGTACCTGATGCGGCGCTTTTCCTGGAACGCCGCCAAAGCGCGCGCGGACTGTGTGGAGCGGCGTTCGGTGGTACAGCCCAACGACGGCTTCTGGCGCTCCCTGTGCGCCTTCGAGGCGCAGCTCGGCATCGGCGACCGGTGCGGGCTTTCGCTTGAGCAGGCCTGGAAACCCGCCGCCTGCTTCTGCTATTGGAACCCTTGAAAATGTCTGGCGCTCACTGTGCGCCTTCGAGGCGCGGCTCGGCATTGGCGACTGGTGCGCCTCCATGTCTGCACCGGCTTCAAGCTGGCAAGGTCATGATGGCCAGCCCCCGTGGGGCTAGGGCTTGGGTGGAAAGTAATACCCAGATGAGTGACGAGGCCTGTCCCCATACAATTCGCATGGTTGCAACCTTGGTACACGCTGGCTGACAGCTCACCGCCTGACGGCGCACTGACATCAACCCGACCTGGGCGTTCATGTTCTCTGGTCAGGAGCGACGTCAACGCCGGCACCACGGGCTGGCACGGCACCGACGCGGACACGGCGGCGGCAAAGGCGGAGGACGCCGCCGGTGCCAAGGTGGAGGTCACCTTTCTGACCCCCAAGCAGCTGGCCGAGGCCGCAAAGGCCGTCGAGGCCGCCACAGCCGCCGCAGCAGCCGGTGCGTTGTGCAACGTGCGCTGTCGAAGGACATGTAGCCATGCCGCATGGGTTGTGCCTGTCTCTCGCAGGTCAGCGCCTGCTGTGATCCGTCGCCCCGTGGTGTCGCATTGGTCCCTGGGCCCGCCAGACACAACGGAAGTGTATATGTCGCCGGTGTTTTCTGCTGCTCTGCAGATGCCGATCGGGGAGCGGAGGACCGCTCCGGCGGCGCGGCAGATCGGCAGAGAGACGACAGCCGCCGGTACCGCAGCAGGTGGGCCAAGAAGCGGTCAGCTCGCCTGTCTGGGCAGCCCTTGGCGGCTGTTTCATTGCTGCGCCGCACATGCTGCCACATGTCTGCATCGCCACCTGCCGCTGGCCTTCGGGGTGCCAGCCGGCATTCCGGATTCGTCATGGTGGTCGACAGCATCAGGTTCACAGCAGCGCTCCACAACATCACGTGTGCATGACTCATCAAACGTGCACTGTGCATGAGCAGGAGTCCGGCCGGTGAGCGGCGCCACCGGGAGGCAGGGCGCGGCGGAGACCGCCGCAGGAGCCGCAGCCGCAGCAGGAGCCGGGACAGGGAGCGGCGGCGGCGGGACGGCCGGTCCCCAGAGCGGCGCCGGGACGACGGGCGGCTCGAGGACAGGGGGCGCGGCCGCAGCGGCAGCCCCGGCAGGCGCGGAAACAGGCGCGAAGAGCGCAATGGCGGCGGCGGCGGTGGCCGCGAGCGGCCGGCGGCAGAGGATGTCAGCAGGCAGGCAGCAGAAGCGACGGCGCAGGCCGCGCCGCCGAAGCGGGAGGCGGTCTTCGAGGTCTCCAAGGACGGCAAGGTCCGTAACTTCCTCAACATGTGTAAAGTTAGTTCAGCACTGACACGTGATCATGAGCACAACGCACCTTCTGGCCACATGGACCGAGATACCAAGCTGCCTGCTTTCTTCGGGCGCGGCCGGCCAGGCCATTCTTCATTTGCAGACGTGGGCGGCCACATCCAGGGCGATCCATGGCAAAGATTCAAAGCATAATGGAGTATCGACAGTGGAGCATGACATAGCATTGCGTCGTGGTGCTCTTGGGCCTGCGGATGGCCAGCCGGCGGGCGCTGTTTGTGCAGCTGCCACTGAAGGAAGAACTTCACGAGGCGTGAGCCCTCGTAAATGTACATCACCTAATGCAGGCGCTGGGGGAGCTGCGGCTGGGGCTGCAGGCGGCCAACCAGCGGGTGCTGTTTGGGCGGGTGCCGTCATGCGAGGTGCACCTGGAGCACTTGTCCATCTCGCGGCACCATGCGCAGCTCACCCTCGACGCCTCCGGCCACCTGTTCCTCACCGACCTGGGCGCCGGTGCGCAATTGGCGATAAAGTAACCTCCTGAACAGCGACTGTGTGAATGCGCAAATTCACTACATCACCATGAGTGAACGTCGCCTGCGCTTCCGACCATCTGTGTTTTTCCCGACGTGGGCGGCGGTGCGTCTCGCTGAAACTTTCAGGGCGATGTCACTGAAACAATGAGTGATGACCGACCAGCTGGCAGCCTGTACTGACCTGTGCGGCGGCGTGCTGCGCCCACCAACTGACGTTAGTGTCTATAAAATTTTATGATGTGCTGCAGCTTCCTGCACAGCACGCCTGCGGCTCCGCAGCGGCGGTCGCTGTGTTTAATTATATGCAAGCGTCTAGTGCGTCTGATCCTCATGCGCTGCTGCACTTTGACGCGCTGCTGTGGCGCCACGCAGCGCACGGCACCAACGTGGACGGCACCTGGATGAAGCCGCACAATGGGCGGCAGCTGCAGAAGGGCAACGTCGTGCGCTTCGGCGCGAGCAGCCGGCAGTACAAGCTCGTCACTCTTCCCAGCGATGTGCCTGCAAGCTGAGCGCATGAGCCGTGAGCGCGGCTGAATGAATTTACGTTGCCCTCCGACGCGCCCGCCAGCTGAGGGATCGAAGGGAGTGGCGCATCCGGATGTCAGGACAGGCGTCCCGGAGATGCGGGTGCCTGCTGAGCGCCTGAGCCACGGGCATGCAGCCGAATAAGTCTGACTGCCCTGGTTCCAGCATTTGACTGTGCAATCGATGCTCTGGAGGCAGGTCAAACGAAGGTTTTTTCGCGTGTTCGACGTTGACAGATCTCTTCAGTTGCCCGTGATCCGTGACGGCACTGCAACAACGCTCTGACTTTCCGGCTGGCTCGGAACCGCCACAGGCCAAGTCTGACAACCGCCCACAGTGCACGGAATATAAATCATCAATAGCACCCCCAGACTCAATCACAATGATTACTCGGTCCACTTTGTGCGCACATTGTCCCGTGGCCAGCGCCGCCGAACCACTTGTGCCTTGCGCAAAGATGGTGATTATTGAATCACTGCTTGGTCCACTTTGTGCGCACGTCGTCCAGGGGAGCCAGGTCGCCCATCCACCGCTCCCACTGCGGGATGCCCAGGCCGCTGGTTCGCACCGTGCCGTCCAGCGACACCTGCACGTACACGTTCTCCCCTGCGGCAGCAGCAAGTACACACTGAGTCAGCAACACAAGCACCAAGCCAGCAGAGTCACGCACGCACTCAGCCCAGCTGCACGCGGCCTGCCCTGCCAAGTGCAGATTCTGGTGCGCATGTGCAAGTATGACCTTCGGTTGGTCATTGCGTCATTGCAGTCACTGCAATCTGTTACGAAAAACTGGAAATCCTGGCACGGTTGACCAGCAAGGTGCAGGCAGTGGGGGCTGAGCAGGCGCCCACAGACCCTCTGCCATCGACAACGACAGACCCTCACCTGCTTTGACCTTGGCGGCCTCCTGCTGCTCCGCGATCCACTGCAGCCACTCGGGCACATCGTATGGCTCCAGCTGCCACCTGCGGTCGGCCTTGGGCGCCTGCTTGACCGCCGACGGCGGCGGCTTTGCCAGCTTCGCCTTTGCCGCGCCAAAGCCCTTGCCTTCTGGCTTGTTGCTCCTGCACAAACACACCATGCGCCTTTGACGGCAAGCTTGGAAGGCGCCCGGCGGCACTGAAAACATTTTCCATAATGTACTGCGGCCCGCAGCCTGCACGAGCACCTGATCCTGCTCGTTGCCAGCAACAGCTTTCCGGCTATGCCCCTGCCACCAAACAAGAAGTTGTTGGCAAAGCTGTCGGGAGGCGCACTGGAACTCGCGCTCGAGGGCACGCAGCTGTTCCATCGGGCCGTCTGCCTCCGCCGCCGCCACAATCATGCTCCCACAGAGTGTAACTTTGGCCTTTTGAATTTACGAAATTGTCATGGAGACGCACTGGAACTCGCGCTTGAGGGCGCGCAACTTTTCCGTGGGATCGTCCGCCTCCGCCGCAGCGCTCGGCAGCGGCACCAGCGACACGCCCCGATCGCGCAGCTCCGACCGGTACGGCTCGGCGGAGGCCAGCGCCTTCTGGAGCCAGGCGCGGCTGCCGGCCAGCAGCACCGGGCGCGTGCTCCCACGGAAGGACGCCAGCGGCAGCACCCGGTGCCCGCCGCTGACCGAAACCTGGCGGGTCGCAATGACAGCTTGAATATGTTGTTTTTGAACAAAAGCGTGCATGTTGCACCCCTGAAGGACGTTAGCAGGCTCACTCGGTCCCCGCCGTTGACCGCAACCTGTGTTCTGTGACGAATACGCTCCATGTGCGCTTGAAAGATCATTCGTGAGGTCCAGTTCGGTACATGGACTGGTGTCTTTGAGAAAGCTCTGCCGCATTGCGGCCGTGGCGCTTATCGGTCTCGTCAGCGCCTCCAGCTGGCCGAGGAAGCCTGCAGCGCTGCCGCCAGGCCCGGCTGGCCCGACGCCGCAGGTGAGCAATCAGCCAGGAAGTGATTCTCCCACACTAAAGCCGCCAGGCCCGGCTGGCCCGACGCCGCAGGTGAGCAATCAGCCAGGAAGTGATTCTCCCACACTAAAGAAAAGTCAAAGAACAGGTTGTCGAACCTTCTTATGATTAGATGTACATCATCTCTTTCATTCATTATAGCTCGCCTGCAGCCGGGCCAGCGACTCCTCGCGCTGCACGATACGCTTGTCGCGCTCGTTGGCCGCCAGGTCCCGCCGCACGATGAAGCCAAACGCTGCCACCGCCGCGCCGTTGATGCCCAGATTTTTGAGCGTCTCCGTCACGTCCGGCGCCCCCTCCCCGCCTGCGATTTGTCAGCGCATGCATTGATGAAACACTGCATGTATGTGTGGTTGCGCTGATGCCCAGGTTTTTGAGCGTCTCTGTGACGCCCGCCTGTATTTTGGCAACGTTTGTGTCGAAATGGGAAGTGGATGTCTCGACCAAAACATGATCTGGCAAACGCCGCCACTGCCGCGCCGATGACGCCAAATGTGTTTAGCGTTTCTGTCACATCTGGCGCCCCCTTCCCACCTGCAAGTTCCAGCACAGATGTCAAACGGCATTCCAGGATGAGACCAGGCAGGCGCCGCCAGCGCCGCGTCGTTGCTGCCCAAGTTCTGCAGCGTCTCTGTCACGTCTGGCGCCCCATCCCCGCCTGCTTTGCGGCAATATGTGTATGAAAGGGACTCCGGATCGGATCTGGCAAAGCATGCCACGTCACTGTGACTTCCGGGCGCCCCGTCTTGATTTACGATTCAATCCTCAAAGTGATGGAGCAAGAAAAAGACGGAGTCGTCCTTACCTTGGAGGCCCTGCACCAGGCGGGCTGAGATGATGACGAGTCCCACCAGGGCGCCGAGCAGCAGCCCGCTGCCGCCGATGAGCCGCGCCAACCGGAAGGGGGCCTTTGCCTCCGAACGCTGCAACGTCCAATGCGGGACCCCCGTTACAACGCCAATGATTACTGGCCACACTTGCCCCAGTGTGCAGCCGCACAAGGACATTGAGGACTGAGACTTGATGTCCTGTAGCACACCGCCTCTGGGGCGTGGTCATGCTTGTGCTCCCTGTCCCTTGCAGCGGCTGGAGCCGTGAGGAAAGGCGAGTCCTGACGTACCAGCTGCACGAGGGTGGAGTCGCTGACGCCGCCCTTCAGACGGCCGAGCACGTCAAGCCACTCCCGCCGCTCCCGCAGCGGCGCCAGGTCTGCGTCCTGCACAACATTAGCATCTGCCGTGATTAGCAGTTGCCATGCTTTGGCGAGTCTGCCATGCTTATTGAGTTTTGATTGAGGAGCACCTCGCCGTCTGAGGTCTCATGCAGCCTTGCCATCTGACGGGGGCGCAATCCACCATCACCAGCCTGGCGGCATGCAGATGTGTCGTGGGGAACTGATGGATCTGAAATGCCACAGCGCAATGCAGGGAGTCAACCAGGTCAGCCCGAGGCACAACAGCAGGGTGCTGGCTCTCGGGACACACCACCTCCGACACCACATTGTAAGCTTCAGTGTGTGCTCAACAATGTCAGAGGCACATCAGAGCGGCAGGCCGCTGAAAGTCCCCACCTCCTGCGCCACACTGAGCTTTAAGCCCTGCTCGTTGACGGCCTCCTCCACGGAGTCCACTGCTTCCTGCCACTGCTTCAGCTTCACGTGGCAGCAGCCGGCGTTGTACAGCGCCGCCCGCGCCTCAGGCCGGCTGGGCTGCAGCTGCATGGCCGCCTCAAACAGCTGCAGCGCCTCCCGCGTGGCCGCCTCGCCAGCCTTGCCGCCCTTGAACACCTGGTGAATCGCAACGAATGCATTGTTGCTGATAGGAAAAGGCATGTGACGCCTCCCGTGAGGCTGCCTCCCCCGCCTTGCCGCCGTTGAACACCTGCCGCACGGCTCGGCAGCAATCTTCGCCATATTGATGCATACCGCAGCGCAGGCCGGCAGCTCCCGGGTTGTCGTGATAGCGTTTTGGCGTCTGCCTCCCGTGTTGTCCATCGGCAGACCCTCTCTTGGATCGAAGCCCACGCGGGCATGCGGCAGATCGAGCATGCAGCAGATGCATGGCAGACTTGCAATGGCGCATCTGCTTGCGGTGCCACAATGCAACAGGCCCTCACCTTGAGCCCACGTTCGACAGCGTCCTCCGCGTTTGATGGCGGGTCTGCCAGTGCAGACGGTCCACCAGGAGCATCGGAGTTTCGCTGTGCTGCCGGCGGCACTCTGCCTTGTTGCCGCACGCGCCATTGGGCCCATGGATGTCGACTCGGCACTGTTCGACCGAACGACCCCCTAGATCGCTGCAGACATGCGCAGGTAGTTGTGAGAGTTGTTCTCAGTTGCGAAGAGTGGCCCAGGGCCGACACCAGCTGTGCTGACGACAGCATTGGATTGGACTGAATCTCGCAGGCAAAGCCAAGTGATGCGCAAACCGGGCTCAGTTGCCTCTCCACCACGTGCGATCCACCTTCTGCGCAGCAATTGGTTTTGGCACGGCTCCTGCAATGCGCAGAAGTGGTCCCAAAAACCCTGCATGCTCATCATCTCAGCTGCAACATGCTGACCGGTCACTTGTCCTTTCCGCTGTCTGCACCGTCATGCAGCGCCTGCAAATAGGTAGAGCTCAGCACGGCGTCCACCATGCGCATCACGACGTGCAATAGCGGTAGTGGAATCGCCTCTTGGTACCGCAGCAAGCTGCCACCGCAGAAGCTGTCAGCGCAAGAGCGCAAGGCAATATCCCGCCAGCTGGTCAAGAAATTCGGCGCCAAACAGGCAGCAAACGGAGGCAGGCTGACCGCCGAGCAGAGAGAGGATCTCCATGTGCAGCTCCAGGAATGATCGAACCGCCCCGCATACGGGTACGCCTTCTCACAGGCATTGTAAAGGCTGCAAGATGCTGAGCTGGATGCTGAGCTCGAAGCAATTGCCCGGCCTCCTCCCCTGCAGTCTGTGCCCCTCGTCCAGCTACCTATATTTGCCAGCGGCTGCCGTTGCTTGGGCCATTTCCTGTAGCCACGTCCTTCACCTGCTCGTTCATCACTGCGCCTCGAGTCCGACAGGCCATAGCACGCTTGCAGGGAATGAGCTGCTCAACTTTGTCGTCAGTGTGTCCCCGGCTGCACCGAAGCAACCTCAACCTCGGTATGTTGGGCCTCGCAGCTAACGCTGCCGCCAGCCTTCGACCTGGACGAGGAAACAGGCGATCTACGTCGGCGATGCGGCGGACGGGGGTGAGGCATCCGCTGCTTACTGATCGGAAATCCCCCTGACTCAGAAGTAGCCCTGACGGTGAGCAGGCTGCTGCCAGCATACTTCGTGTGGTCCCGCTTGCACGGATACACCTGCGTGCGCTTAAATTCGCTCACATGTGTTGTGACGCCGCATCGTCTCCTGTTCGCAGCAGTTCTTGCCGCCTTCTGCAGCAGATGGCACGATCGACCAGTCACACTCGTAAAGCAGCGAAGGCTTGTTCCGCCAACGATTTGACTGAATCACGAATCAGGCGAGAGACGCATCCAGTCCAGCCCAGCACAATCTTGCAGCTCGATTCTTGCATCTGCCTTCGCGCGGTTTCTGGATGTGCTACGCGTTAGCAGTACCCAACTGACTATGAAGCGTCTTGTTTGGTGTCTGCTGGCTAACATTTCTGACTGGCTAGCCGCTGTTGCCGCCGCCGCTGCTGCTGCTGCTGCTGCTGCTGCTGCTGCTGCTGCTGCTGCTGCTGCTGCTGCTGCGGCTTGAGTTGGCGCTGACTGCGCCACAGGCAGACATGAGCTGCTCAGTGGTCTGTGAGGCGCGCACGATCTGGCCGAAATATACTCTCCGCAGCCAGCGCCGTACGGAGCGCGTCCCTGAAACAGCAGCTCTGGCTGGATTGTCGACTTTGTCGGCCAATGAATCTGTTGCAGAAGAACACGTCAAGGGGTTGAGAACGGGTTTCGTCATCCAACGGGCAGTAATGGTGTATAAAATTATCTCAGTGTGTCACTTAACTCTCTGGAGGAAGAGGAATAAACGGCGAAGAAAATCTCGATGACTAGTCGAGTGATGCATAACTTTTGAAATGATCATCAACTAGCCTCCGGCCGATTTCGGCTGATTAGCTTTCTCCGCGATAGCTGATTGGCCGGTGATTCGAACCTGCGACCTTTGGTCACAGGCCAGTGGCGTTCTCCGAGAGAGGACGACGTAAGCTTTAGGTCTGGTGTGAGACATATTACAAGACCCTACATCGCATTCAGTAGCTTCCGAGTCCCACATTGGCAAGTTCGCACAAGTTTGTAGGTGCAGCCATTTCTCCGCTGCCCTCTGCCTACATAATTGCTTGGAATCCCTTGTCAGCGCCCTCGCCATTCCACAGGAGCTGCTCGACGGCAAGTTGTCGAGTCGAACCGTTTGCACGCATCTCGATCGGCACACGGTCGTCACTGCTCAACACAAGCTTGGCTTGGCATCTGCCTCAGATTCAATTTTATAATATCACTCAGCAGCATCTCTGATACGCTCCTCACGCCTTGAGCGCTTCAGGCAGTCGGACTGTGGTGGTCCTGCTGACGGCCGGCTGCAGCAATGGAGGACGACTTGAAGTTTGACTTTGAGGGAGCGCTCACCGGCTCCAGCCCTCGGGCCGCTGCAGCAGCAGCTCAGCAGGTGGTATAGCGACATGCTGCGTCTCGAAGCAGGCGACTTTGCACATCTCATCTGTTCCGCTTCAGCTGTGTCAAACAATGGCGCTAACAGCTGAGCGTTGCCTTTGTATTTTTTGAAACAGGGTGGTACGCAGTTGCCAGCAGCGCCTGGTGGCAGCCAGCCAGGAGGGCCACCGCCTCCCGGCGGCTTTGTGCGCAATCACCGACAGGTGAGCTTCCGCGACCGGCGGCAAATGGCGGACGTGCACTGCAGTTGATGCCTGCCACATTCATAACCGTTATCATAGTATTGGCGCTGTCATCCACTGCCTGCTCTGACCTTGATGTGTTCGATACTGCTTGCAGACGGTGTGCACATACTGGCTGCGAGGGCTGTGCATGCGCGGCGACGCGTGCAGCTTCCTGCACCAGTATGACAAGCACCGCATGCCAGTCTGCCGCACCTTTGCCCAGACAGGGCAATGCAACGAGCCGGACTGCCCGTTCAAGCACGACCGCGAAGACATCAAAGAGGTGGGCCCGCATGCTGCCCAACAATCGCATGGTTGATGGCGAATTGCATACAAGGCTGCCTTTTCAATGCGTTACATCTCCTGCATGCAGAAGCATGCGGACGCCGAACTGAGAACAGTCCGACTGACGCATCGCAATGTGTCCCTGTCCGCAGTGCAACATGTACAAACTGGGCTTTTGCGTGTACGGGCCGCACTGCCGCTACCGGCACACCTGGTCGGAGGGGCCGCCGCCGTCGCCCGCCCAGGCGGCAGCCAAGCTGGGCGAGCTGCACAGGATGCGCATGCGCAGGTGAGCATCTGACCACTGACTGATGCACTGCTGCCTATCGGAGAGTGAACGTGCTACCATACTGCTGCTGATGTGGCATAGATTCATGTGGTGACTTGATTGCTTGCAGAGCGGAAAAGCAGCAGCCCCAGGCGCAGCGGCCGCAGCAGCAAATGCAGCCCAGCCCAGGACAGCAGGCCATGCTGGCTCTGCCGGCGCCAGGCGGCCCCAGCATGCAGCGGCCGCACCAGCCCGCTCCGCCGCGGCCGCCTCCTGGGGGGCCACGGCCGCCGCTGGGGCCGCCGCCGCCGCACCATTCCCAGCCCCAGATGCAGGGCCAGCAGCAGCATATGCAGGGCCAGCAGCAGCAGCAGCAGCATTATCAGCATCAGCAGCAGCAGCAGCATCTGCAGCAGCAACAGAGGCCGCCGATGGGCATGGCGGGCATGGGCATGGACCGCCTGCCAAGCCCGATGATGTTCCCGGGGTCGGCCATGGGCTTGCCGCCGCCTTTTCTGCATTCTCAGCAGGCAAGTGGGCGACCATTCTGCTGATGTCGTTGTATGACTCACGCAGTCCATTCATGCCATGCAGGCGGCAGTGCCTCTTGATAACCTTTGCAACGCTCTTCGTGCAGGGCTTCTGATTCTTCCATGTCTAGCCGTTGCTCGTACAACACGGGCGCGCGGAGTGGAGGCGGCATGATGGGCAACGGACTCGAGTTGTGTCGCAAACAAGCCTCGATCGAAATGGGTGTGCTGCACAGTATTGGCAGCGTTCAACCGGGACCTGTTTTTGAAGCGTCATGCCGCAGTGTTGTCCTGCGTGCCCTGCCTCAGATGCCTCAGAATGTGATGTAAAAGCTGGTCTCCATATCCAATTGCCGTCCCCCGGTCCACATCAACCACACCCACACCCACACTACTCGCTCCAGACCCAGCTCACACCCAACTTTGAATAGGAACCTGCCTTGAAGCTGGTTTCTGGATCAGTAACTTTGACGTGGCGCTTATGACATAACCTGTCTCGACGGTGCTCGTTCGATTGGCCTGTTCGTCGGCAGACCGGCTGTTTGACAATCTTTTGGTGTGTCATATCGCTCATGGCATCCTTGTAGCTACTGCAACTTGACTCGAAAGAACAGCAGGCATGGACGCCAAAATCGGGAGGCTTGGTCAGAGCAACACGCCTCCGAGCCTGCCAGAGCTTCGCCAGGCTGGCAGATGAGTGCTGTAACCTTCCGTAGATACGCAAATTTGCTTCTCTGCAATGATCATCGCCTCAGTGTGACTTGTGTTGTTGCAGGCCTCTCCGACACTCAGCCAACAACAGCCGGCGTTTTCAGACTGGCAAACAGCACGCTCGCTGCCACGCGCTCCCCAGCAAGAGATTCATGCAGCATATCGCAGGCACGTTCGTTTGCTCATGCCAGAGCCTCGTGATTTGGAGATGTTTCAGATCGGTTTCAAGATCACCGCGCTGGCAACTGCCCGACTTCCCCGGTGCAGAGTTATATTCTACATGATTTTAATTCACTGAAGTGATCCCATATGTTGCAGGATCGAAGCACCAGAGGACTTCCCGCGGTCGTCAGCACGTAGTTGCTCAGGGCGTCGCGTCGCCGGACACGCCGACACAGGTTGCCGAGAAGACATACAAGCTCGGTGGCAAATATGAGCTGAAGGTGCGAACAGTCTGTCCAATCCACCATATGATCGTGCTTGCTGACGCTCAGACATGTGAATGGGTGTCCGCACCATCCGGCATTCTGCGCCGCGACACGGCGCTCGGAGACATGCCGTCAACCAATGCCACGTTTATTCTGCTGGTCCATCAGGTGGTGGTGGACGCCAGCGGCGAGGAGCAGCGGGTGAAGCTCACGACGCAGTACCCGGGCAAGCTGCTGCTGCACTGGGGCGTGACTGGCGGCCAGGACTACCAGGGTGGGTGGCGGCTGCCGGGCGATGCCGCGCTGCCGCAGGGCACAGTCGCCTACAAGAATCGCGCCCTGCAGACGCCCTTCAGGTGGACCATGATCCGGACTGTGCATCCGAGTGATGCACTGTCGCAGTGCTGCAACGTCAGACATTGGATGGCCGCCAATGGGCACGCCAGCAGCAGCACCAGAGCCTCGACCGGGTTGCCAGGCCAGCATTCGCGTCTCGTGTCAGCAGCATCCAAACAGACTGCCGCTTGTGGCGCTTGTGACGCAGATCTTGCTTTGGAGTGTGTGACTCAAGGAACTAGTATTGAAGCCGTTGTAATCGAAATTTACAGGGATGCGGGCGGCGAGGCGCGGGAACTGGAGCTGGTGCTCAGCGGGCCGGAGGCGTCCGACTCCTTGGTGTTCGTCTTCAAGGACGGCAGCACCTGGTACGACAACCGCGGCGACAACTTCGAGGTGTGCAGCTTCTCACACATGCATCCCCTTGTTGCATCCCCTTGATTGCGTTGACTCTCGTACTATGTGCTTGAATGCGCAGCTCTACCCTCAGACCCGGTGGCGACGATGTTGAGGTGCCATCCTTGATCCCTCGAGGTCGACCGGCGTGCCTCGCACAGCGACTGCCCAGCCTGTGTCGTGCCGTTTGAGCAAGATGTACACAATCTCAGGGCTCGCGATGAATGTGGCAGATCGCGCTGCGGGACGGCGGCGCGGGGGACTCTGCAACGAAGAAGTCGCCGCAGACGGTGGAGCCGCCGTTGGAGCTTGAGCTACACTGTACAACATTCAACTGACATATGCATGACCTAGGCCTCGTCGTGATTCCGGCAGATTGCGCTGCGGGACGGCGGCGTGGGCGACGCTGCCACAAAGAAGCCGCCGCAGACGATGGAGGAGCCGCCATCGGAGCTGTGCGGCGTGTGGGCATACATCAAGTGGGAAAACGACGGCTGCCCGAACCGCTCGGCGCAGGAGTCGGACTCCGAGTACCAGGCCTCCATTCGAGTGAGTTTCCAAAGTCTAGGGTTCGTGGCCTCAGGAAATGTGCTGCATATCTGGTCTGCTTTTGCCGATTCCCTGCGTTTTGCGATATGTTGGCGTTTCCTGGCACTGATCGGCTCCGCGCAGTGCCTCGCAGTCGCATCGCGCAAGCGCAGCATCAACAGCAGGGACGAGCTGGGCAAGGCTGTTATAGACAGCGGTTGCAAGGTCGCATGCGCCATTTGATTTGCAGGAGCTGCGCAGCTACTTGAGCGAGGGCGTCCCGCTGGACGAGCTGTGGAAGGTGGCTAAGGGCCAGGTGAAGTACACGGACTTTGCGCGCCAGCGCAAGGGAGACGCGCCGCCGCCGGACAAGGAGATCAACCTGCCGGATGATGTGGTGTGCTTCCTGGCACTGATTCATCATCGCTCACCTGATTGTAACAGCTGGGATGGAGTCGTGAATGCTGGACAGCGTAAAGCACAGCACCAGTTGTGCAGCCAGCTGCATCTGTTGACAGATGCATTGTCGCAGCGACCAGGTGCTGTGTCTGCCGTGCAAAGCGTTCGAGCACGCCGCTGGCCGATGGGGCGACGCACGCTACAAAGCTAGAGTAGCTTTACACAGTTTCATATACCTGTCGTATAACTGTACCTTGGAAAATGATATAGTTTAATACAAAGTATATCCCCTATCACAGGTGGGCCTGAAGGCTTACCTGCTTTGGGAGGCCAATGGCCGGCCGGAGGGCGGCGACTTCAGCGATCAGGCGCGGAACGAGCTGCGCTCCGCGCTGCGCGGCGGGGACACCCTGGAGCAGCTGGAGCAGGCCATGCGCGCGGTGCGGCCGCCTTGACGTGTTGTTGACATGGCTGTCGCCGCTGCAGCGCTGCACGTGTCATATTGTTCGTAGAGGCTGCAGCGCCGCACGCCATCCTCTACTGCAAGTCCAGTTACAATCATCTGGTTGTAAGCATTTGGTCACATTGGATTGCCAGCACCGAATCCCGCTGAGCATGGTGGCATAGTGCAGATCAAACGACATGATCGCCTCGATGTGCAGCCCCCAGCCGAGAAGGCACAGGAGCCGCCGCCGCCGCAGGAGCCGCCGCCCCAAGAGGAGCCGCAGCAGCCGGAGGCGGAGCAGCAGGCGCCGCCTGAGCCGGAGCCGCAGCAGCAGCAGGAGCAGCAGAAAGGTGACGGCGTCGCGGACCTGGGCGCCTCCTCGGGGCTGCGGCAGCGGGACGTCATGGACCTCATCAAGCGCCCGGCGCCGCTGCTGTCCATGGAGGCGTATGAGGAGGACGAGCGGCCGCTCGGCGGCCTCGTGGACGCCGCCGGCCGCAACGAGAAGACTGTCTGGAACCGGGTGAGCATTAGATTCTGAACCTGAAAACATGCGCTTTCAGAGGCCGCTGGGCGCAAGAGACGACTGTCTGGAATTGGGTGGGCACCTCGGATGTTCCAAGAAATTAGCAGATGAAATACACCTCAGGCATAGTCAAGACGAGGGGCTGCAGCGCGCGGCTGCAACGCAGAGTGCATGGAATGGGGGATTCAACGGTATCTTTCCTTGTGAATTCGTAGAATAGTTCATCGTAAGATTGCCAGTGCTTCACAAGCAAACAATGACATGCAGGTCTTCGGCCTGGGAGACAAGGCAGAGCTGCTGGTGGCGGTGCAGCAGTCGGAGGGCCCGGAGGGCGCCACGACGGTCGTGCTGACGAGCGACCTGGCGACGCCCGCCGTGCTGCACTGGGGTGTGCGCCGCGGCAAGCGCAACGAGTGGCTGCGCCCGCCTTCCGAGGTGCGGGAACCGGAACATTGGTCAGCAAGCGTGCATGCATGGAGACAGGGGCCTGCACTGGGGGGTGCGCCATGGGAAGCGCAGCCAGTGGCTGCGCCCGCCTTTGGAGTTGTGCAACTGAGAAAGTAGATGCTCCGTTCAAATTTGAAACGCCAGATCGGACAGTTCTTCTAGCATCGGATCGGACAGTGTTTGCTTGTGCACATCTACTGTGGGCAGGGCCACAGCGCTCGACAGTGCGGTGTTGCAGGTGCTGCACATCAAGGGCGTGCAGGCAAGGGTGCCCAGGGTTTCCTGGCCTTGACGCTTGACCATATGACGCGCTGCAGGTGCTGCCGAAGGGGACGGACGCGCCGGAGGGCGCCGAGGCGGTGGACTCCGCCTTTGCCACGGGCGAGGGCGAGGAGTTGAACGTCAGCGTCGACGGCGACAACGTGCAGCTGCAGCAGGTCAAGGTGGAGATTCCGGCCGGCGCCGGCCTGACAGGTGAGCCTTCTTCCCTAACACGGATCTGCTGGTGGAGCAATCTGGAGAAGGCGTGCCTATGCATCTGCTGCTACCCATCTGTTTGCTCCATGTCAGCTGCACACGGCAGCAGGCACTCGGACCTACAGTTATCACCCAGAGAAGTAGAATGAAACACAAACTGTTTGGGAGTCTGGATTGCGACACTGGACTGCACCTACCACACAACAGCATCAATGGTCATGGGTCCAAGCTCCCCGGCCATCGTCTGCAGGCCTGATCTTCGTGCTGCGGTCGGAAGATGGCTCGGCCTGGTGGCGCGACGGCGGCGGAAATTTTACCATTCCAATCCCCAGCGCGTCCGCGCCTGAAGAGAGAAGCACTGAGGTAACGCCACTCCTCGCTTGAGCAGGCCCGGTTTTGCCATCAAGACTTCAGGCGGATCTGGTGGAACCTGATCGAGTGACACAGCCGCGTTGCAGCGCGGCATTCCCATCTCCAGGGTGCCAGCACTCTCGAAAATAAAAGACTGCCCAACACGTCAGTGTGCACTGCGCGACAGGTGATTGGCGCACCACCATCGTAGTCGCAGCAGGACTGTCGACGGTAATAACATGGTGTGCCGTGCAAAGTTTGCTGATTGTGTGATTATGCATTCGACGGCAGGTGGGTGGCGAGCTGGCGCGCCATATCGTGGACTTTGAGCAGAGCGACCAGATGACGCTGATGCACCGCTTCAACAAGGCGGCCGACCTGCTCGACCAGGTCCAGCAGGTGAGTGTTCAGGCTGCTTTCAAACGAAACAACGACAACCAACACTGTGACCCCCTTTTGATTGCCGTGACGCTGATGCAGCACTCCAGCAAAGAGGCCTGACAGGTCCAAAAGGTAACATGCTCGCCTGCTCGTGTTGCCGCACAAAACCTCGCCTTTCGCTTTCGAGCACCGCCAGCAGCGTGCTTGTCCGCAGTTGATCACCAAGCTTCACGGTCTGTGCTGCCATACCTGTTGTGGCACCGCATTTCCTTAACCTCACAAGTCAGCAGGCAGCAGTCGACGTCTCATCGTTGCACTTGTCGATCCGCAAGGTTGCGAAAGGCTCTTGAACATCATTGCACGCATGCGCAGGAGCAGCTGTTGGTGCGGATTTGAATAGCACCGTCGATTGTCATCGCCCGCGCAGGGGCAGTGGCTGGGGGAGGGCGGCCCGCCGGAGGCAGCGCTTGACGTCCCACCTGCTGAATTCCTCCCTGATGTTGATTGAAACTCAATCCTCGAAATCCATTCGTGCGCGCAGGGGCAGCTGCTGGGCGAGGGTGGGCTGCCGGAGGCGATGGCCACCATCTTCGTGTGGCTGCGCTACAGCTCCAGCCGACAGCTGACCTGGCAGCGCAACTACAACACGCAGCCCCGCATCCTGGGCGAGGCGCAGGCCCGCCTCACCCACGCCATAGCCCAGGTGCTGCAGTCTGAGGTTCCGACTGTTGTTAATTCTGATTTAGCGGCTGAATGTTCACCTGTCCATGCACCCACCAGGTTTGCATGCCGAGTTTATATGCGGACAGCCGGTGCACTGTGCAGGCCACCACGAGCTGCACAGGCCACGATGATAGGACAGTCCAACCCATTCCAACAGACCGAGGGCCATGCGGCTCAGGCTCTGCCGCTGATCGCTGCTGCACCGCGTCATTGCAGGCGCACGCGAACACGGAGGGCGTGGCGCAGGAGTGGGTGCGCCTGATGCTGGGCTGCGTCGGGCGCGGCGGCAATGCGCAGGCGGTGCGGGACGAGATCCTCAACATCATGCACCGCAACAACATCCCCGAGAAGAACGGCACCTGGATGGAGCAGTGGCACCAGAAGCTGGTCCGTGCCCAATGGCTTGTTTTAATTATGCATTCACTCCACTTTTGGGCGACCAGCGCATGCTGCACTCGCCTGCTCGAGCTCCGCGGCCTGATCTGCATTCGGAAACCGTCAACGCATCTGCCGAACGGCGGACTGCAGCAGGGCATGCCTTGCAGCCAGCACACACGAATGTGCTCAGCGGCCGGCGGCTCTCTCGACAGACGCTCACAATAGTTCGTTGCCTGCGTGTAGCACAACAACACCACGCCAGACGACATCGGCATCTGCGAGGCGTACCTTGCCTTCCTGCGCAAGGGCGGCGACAACGGCGCCTACTGGAGCGTCCTCGACTCCCATGGTGAGAGCCACTCTCTCTGATCGTGGGGGAAAAGCTCCAGACCATCTACCGAGGGCCGAGTCCTTGCCTGGCGCAATGCAGAAGTCATGTGCCGCTGCGTGGCAGGAGCAGTCGCCAGCCTTGTTGCAGGAGCAGTCGCCAGCCTTGAGCGGCGTTGATGTGCCGGGTATGGCTCCGTCACAGCAGCGTCGAATACACAGCGCTGCGGTGTGCTGCAGGCATCACGAAGGGGAGCGGACTGGCGGGCTTTGGATCTGCATTCTGAAGGTTGTGTGCCGCGCAGGCATCACGAGGGAGCGGCTGGCGGGCTTTGACCGCAAGATAACGGAGGAGCCGCAGGACTTCCCGGACAGGCGGGACGCCCTGATCACCGACTTCCAGCACTACCTGGGCATCATCAAGGCCGTGCACGAGGGCGCCGACCTGCAGGTCAGTTTGGCCAGAAGTTGTCAAACCCTACTCGGCCATGATCACACTTCAGCTTTGTCATTGCGGCCGTCCACAAGGACATCGGCCTGCAGGCCACCAGCGCTTCGTCTCAGCTCACACTGCAGCGCGTCGGGAATGGCGACTCGGGCTGCTGGTAGGGTGTAAACGTGCTGAATTGCTTCCATCCCTGCAGGCGTCGGCGGGCGCCGCCAAGGATGTCTCCGAGTCGGCCAAGGGCTACCTGGGGTATGTGCTGTCGCACCAGGCGGACAGCCAGATCCTGCCGCTCATGGAGAACGCGGTGGAGTGCCGCACCGAGCTGGCGCCCTCGCTGCCTGGCAACAGGTGATTTTGGTTGTCTACTTATCTACCCTGTTTTTTGGGCCCCATTGCGGTCTTGCAGGGTTCCTGGTGACCGCCCACTGCACGCCCCGCATGCTAGGCTGCACTCAGGGACATGTCGGCGTCTGCGTAGTGCAACTAGCGCTTCTGTCTGGACCATACTTCCACATGGCGCTGGAGAATGTGGCATATGCCGTGGCGTTTGTGGCTGTACAATTGTGATTCACAGTGCCCCAAACTCTTGGTGACACACGCTCCAGGGAGGTGCTGCACCTGGAATGGCGCTGGAAGACGTGGCGACACCTGAAAAGCCCTACCATGACCTTCCTTGACTTTACGCTCCACACCCTTACCGATGCACACTTGATCTGTGGCGTCTCGTGAGCAGGGAGCTGCTGTACCTGGACCTGGCGCTGGAGAATGTGGTGCGGGCGGCGGCGGAGCGCGGCGCCGGCAAGGCCGCAGGCGCTGCGGCAGCGCCGCTCGTTGGCCCGCTGCTGCAGGTGTGGCCCCCGCTGTGCACCCTAATGAATTTCACATCAGATACAGCTGCTCCCTTCCACTCGTTGAACAGCCCTTACTGCACGTCGACCACATGGGATGCTACCGTCTGTGCAATCAATTGTTTTGCTTCCTCTGTGTGATCAAATATCAACATTGATTGTTGCAGAACCTGGCGCTGTCAATCGGCGACAACGAGGAGGCGGTGTACTGCCTCGCGGCATGGCAGTCGCTGCCGCGCAGCGTGACCACTGGGCAGTACCCTAGCAAGGAGGACGCCCTCAAGGTGCGCTCAGCGGTAGCTTATAGTGTGCATATACCTCCAGTGTGCTCCTTCTGCAGGCCTTGTGTGCTGTGTTCGATACTCAGCAGCAATGGACTGGTCAGGGTGCAAAAGGTGTAACAGCAAATGCCTTTGCCGCCAGGGACGAACAGGTCTGTCGCAGCACAGGAGGGGCTTCGCCAGCACAGTGGTTTGTGTGCTGTGCCATGTGCATGGGCCCATGACGCAGATCATTTGCCACCGCAGGCGGCAGCGGTGGTGGACCGCATCCGGCGCGCGCTGGCGCAGGTCTCTGACCGCATCTCCTCCGTGGTGGAGCCCATCTCCACGGGGCTGGGCAGCGCCTTTGGCGTCGCTGACTGGGCGGTGGAGCTGTTTGCCGAGGAGGTCGTGCGCGGCGGCCCCGCCTTTGCGCTGTCCCTGGTGAGAGTATCCTCGATAGTATGCTCTTTCCCACTGAGGAAGTTGAGCATGGCGGTTCTGACTTTGTCCTGTCCTTGGTGCGGCGGCCGGCAGCTTCCTGCTCTGTTTGCGCGACCATCGCGCAGTCAGCGCCACGCCTGCTCTGTCCCCAGGCGCCCTTCTGTTGACGAAGTGTCTGGACGTGTTTGGGCTGGAACAATATAAAGTGCTGCCATCGTTTGTCAGTACTCATGCATCTCAAATCAATACTGTCGCGGCGCAGGTGCTGGGGCCGCTGGAGAAGGGGCTGCGCTCTGCGGCGGAGCTGGGCGCCTGGCAGCTCATCTCCCCCGTGGACGCCCTCGGCCGCGTGCTGTGCGTCGAAGGGCTACACGAGATCCAGGATGAGGTGCGCTCATGGTTGGAAAGAAACCGAGGGGCGCCATTCATAAGATGCATGGAGCTTGATCCCTCTTGGTGCGTACAACCCCTGAGCATGCACAAGTGCGAGTGGGGGGTGTTGCGCATTACAGCCGTGCCATATCGTCCTTGACAGAAGCATCTGTCTGCGCTGCTGCAACACCCCTGCGCTGCCGCTGTTCCCGGCCCTGCCTCGCCGCATGAAAGCTCCTCGTTGTCAGATGCGGCCACGCCATTCCTGAAACCGTTGTGCTGCCTGCATTCTCCACAGGGGAGGTATGTTATGATCTTTGGCTGATCTAAACTCATAGTTCGAACTGACAATCATCTGATAATCATCTGCTTTTGTTTCCCCTGCAGGTGTACGACGAGCCGACGGTGATCATCGCGCAGCGTGTCACGGGCGAGGAGGAGGTGCCGGAGGGCGCGGTGGCGGTGCTGACGCCCGACGCGCCGGACGTGCTGAGCCACGTGTCCGTGCGCGCCCGCAACATGCGCGTCCTGTTCGCCATCTGCCACGACCCCGGGGAGCTCGCCAAGGTGATTGCCGTGCCTGAAACCAGACATTTGGTGGAAAGTTGTCGGTTTTTGCGGCCCTGCTGCTCAGAAGTGGGCAACTGCAAAGGTGTTTCACAGCTTCATGGGACGGCTGACGGGCGGCGGCTTGCAGGAGTCTTCAGAAGAGCTATCTGCATCACCACCGTGCATCTGCGCTCTGACTGTACAGGCTGAATCGCCTTCGAGACATTCAGCTGACAGCCATGCCTCATCAACCTGCCGAGCTGGTGCAGGCGAGATATGCTGCAGGCGCCAACGAAAGCTGCCGCTTACAACCTTGCTGTTGCCACGTAGGTGGCGGAGCTGAATGGCGAGGCGATCTCCATCAGCGTCACCGCGGCCGGCGGCGTCGAGTGGGAGAAGGCCGACCTGTCAGGTTCGGATTGCTCGCTGAGTTCTGCCTCCTCCTCCACGTCTTGAGTTGGACCCAGAGCTGAGGGTGTAAGATTTCTTTTTCCAAGCATTGGACGATGGGTTGCGCTGCCGGCTTGCAAGAACACTACTGCCAAAACCCGCTTTGCCTGTGGCAGCACAGCTTCCCTACCTGCCTGGTTGGGCAGCCTCCATGGCATGATGGCACTGTCTGGGCTTGCTGACCCCGCCTGTTGAAACACTGCAGCAATGTGTGTGCGCGCGCGCCGCCGCCAACGGCGCGGGCGGCGAGGGGCAGGAGAAGGCACCGCTTGAGATTGCTTGCCTAAAGCACAACTGCCGCACCACCCTGCCTCTCCCATGCGTGCAGCGTCCAACGGCGCGGGCGGCGAGGGGCATGAGAAGGCGCCAAAGTGCAAGATCGAGGTAAAGGTGCCCGAGTGGTGCGGCAAGTGGGTGGTATCCATGGACGAGTTTGCGGACGGCGTCGTCGGCGCCAAGTCCAAGAACCTCGGCGGTGCGCCTTCAGAAAGATTGCGCCTGAAAGTGCAAGAACCTCGGCAGTGCGCTCTCGAGAATGGCTCGAGCATGTTGTGAAGCGCGCCGGTTTCAGGCCTAGGATCCAGCGGTATTCAGACCGTGTCAGGGGGCAGCCGCACCTTGTCAGGGGGCAGCCGCACCTCAAAACATCCAGCTGCACTGGGGCGGCCTTACCAGACGCCTACAGTCGCGCAGATGTGAAATGGATATCTGATACCTTCTACTCCTTCAACACGCAGGCCTGCGGGGGCAGCTGCCGGAGTCGATCGCGCTGCCGGCGTCCGTGACGGTGCCCTTCGGCTCCTTCGAGGAGGTTCTGAAGGAGAAATGCAACGCCGACGTGGCCAAGCGACTCAAGGCGGCAGTCGACAAGATCCCGTCCACGCACGCCGAGCCCGCGCTGGCAGAGTGCCGCGCCATCGTCATGGAGGTGCGCGCTCCGGCTGCAGTCGATACTTGTGGGGGTCCGGCCTGTGGTTATGTGGCCCTTTCTTTTGCTGGACAATGCCATGGCTTGATACAATATGGCAGCCGCCTGCCAGCTTGTTCATGTCAATGTCCTCAACAGCAGCGACGGCGGCACAGTCCACGCGCATTCCTGCAGTCGTAAGGCCTTCTCAGTTCCAGTGCCCATGCTTCTGAGCCTGCTTCGTCCAGAGGTGGCGGTGCCGGAGGCGCTGCAGAGGGAGCTGAACGCCGAGAATGTCATGAGCGATAATCGATCCTTGTTGCTGGAACGATGTCAACAACAAGGATGCACCTGCTTTCCGCCGGGGCCTGCAGTTGGCGGTGCCGGAGGCTCCGCAGAGCGAGCTCAAGGGCAACGATGTGGATGCACGGGGTATCACTGTGGGTATCGTTGTTCGGTCAATCACTAGTGGTGACCACGAGCTGTCGCACTCGATGGCCGCAGGTAGCAGTGCCGGAGGCGCTGCAGACCGAGCTGAGGGCCAAGATGGAGGCGGCGGGCATTCCCGTCCCCAACTCCGAGGACCGCTGGGCCAAGGCGCTGGAGGCTCTCAAGGTAAGAGTCTGCTGCACAACCACAATCTGACGCGACACCGAAACACAGTGTCCTGCGTTTGCCGGTTGCTGAACCCCTGGCTGGCCGTCCACGTTCACACGGCGGGCGTGCAGCATTCAACGCCGCTGAAAAGGGACAGCGCGTGCCCATCCTGTGCAATTCTGCTCCAGGAATTTGAGCACTTGCTGATCTGAAGTCCCCAAAGCCTTGGATCCTCGAAGCACCGAGCTCAAGCTGTGTGATCAACCAAACAGGGTGTGTGGGCGAGCATGTACAACGAGCGCGCGATGCTGAGCATGCGCAAGGTGGGCTGTCTGCCGGTCCTTTGTCTGTGCTTGGCGTCTCAGATATCATGCACCTGCCATCTGTGCTTTCAATTCCATCCAAACTCGACGAGGTCTTTTACGGTATGGGCAGTATTGAAACTAAACCCTGGGTGCGCAAGGTGGGCATCGACTTCCGCGACATCCGCATGGCGGTGCTCTGCCAGCGCATCGTGCCCGCCGCCTACGCCTTCGTCATCCACACCACCAACCCCTCCAACGGTGCGGCGAAGCGTGGTCGCGACTCTAAGTCTGCATCTCCCTGCACAATGTTGCAGCGCTCCTTGTTCCCCCACGCCCGCACCTGTTGCGCCACTGGAGCTCTGCATGAAACTTGAGGTTGCTCAGGAGTGAGCTTGCCTAGCGAAGAAGTCATTCAACCGCCTGCTCGCACTGCCGCGACATCTATTGCCCACCCTTGAATCCCCCGACAATCAGACGTGTCGAGAGGCGGATTGTGCGCGCCCCGCAGGCGACGAGAACGAGATATACGCTGAGCTGGTTGCGGGGCTGGGCGAGGCCATTGTGTCGGGCATGGTGCCGGGTACCTCCCTCTCTTTCACCGCCAAGAAGGACGCCCTCGGCGACCCGCAGGTGCGCGTCGTGAAGTTAGCTTTGAAAGTGAATTTATATTGAGCCTCCATGCTTTTCAATCCTTCACTGCCCACAAGCACGCCCCCGGCAATCCCGGCCTGTCTGCCGCCGCTCTGTACTCAGCTGTCTAGCTGCACAAGCGCAAGACCAGATGGTCACAGCGGCGCTGTCCCCCCCACCTCGGTCCTGGAGAATTTGGCCGCTGCTGCTGCCGGAGCTGTTGCGTGTCGGCTGCAGACGCCTGGCAGGCTGATGTTCTCAGATGTCCAGTTCGAATCCAAACCAACATCTCCCTTGCCGCCCACAGATAGTGGCGTACCCGTCCAAGAGCGACGGCCTGTTCGTGCCGGAGTCGCTCATCTTCCGGTCCGACAGCAACGGCGAGGACCTGGCGGGCTACGCCGGCGCGGGGCTGTACGACTCCATCACCATGGACGCCACCGTCACCCGCAAGGTTGACTACGGCTCCGACCGGTGCGCCTCTCTCACATCTCTGAGCAGTATCAGTAGAGTTTCTTCAATTTGAGTGTCTTCTCAGGGACTCCATCACGGGCAGACTCCATCACCACGGATGCGATCGCCACGTGCAAGGTCGACTACGGCTCCGACCGGTGCGCCCCTCTCACATCTTGTGAGTTTCAACTGTAAATTAAAGATCTCGAGTGCCTTTCTTGAGGACTCCATCACCATGGACGCCACCGTCACCTGCAATGTCGACTATGGCTCCGCCCTGTGCGGCCCTGCTTTCACCAACAGCCGTACGTGCCAGGTACTGACAACCTGCAAGAGTAACTTGTACGCACCGAGTGCGACAGTTTTTTCTGAAGCGACCCTTGCCCTGGCTCTGCGATCGATCCGCAAACGGCGGCGTCAGACGCACAATGAGCGGCGCTGAGGCAAAGCGCATCACAGATGAGGAGGAGCTTGCATGCAGCTTGTTTCAGCTGCTCAGCAGGCCCTCTTGTTCTGGTGCTGCATTTTAGGACCCTGGGTATGGCTCGCTATGTCGCAGAAAATACCACGTGTTTCCCATCAAAAACCAGATGCACTGAATCGCTGGCGCTTCCGCATGGCACAGGATTATGACGGACGAGGAGTTCCGGCGCAAGTTGCTGGCCACGGTGGCGAAGGCGGGCGCCGCAGTGGAGGGCGCACTGAAGTCGGCGCAGGACATCGAGGGCGTCATCGACGCCGATGGCAACCTGACCGTCGTCCAGACCCGGCCGCAGATGTGACGTCGGCGATCCTAGGCAGGAAGTGGTGTTATGGCGGCAGCAGCCGGCAGTATGGCTGCCGCATCAAATGCAGACCGTTCTTTCTGCACGCATGCGCGCACTGACATTATCTCCTCGAGGAGGCTAGCTGCTGTCATCTGCAGCAGCTGACGAAGCAGACATTTTATTCCTTTTTCGATTCGGCATCATGCCGCAGATTGTGATGTGATTGTCCTTGAGGCTTTTGGGGATGCGCCTTATTATAATGTTTTTGGTCCTCGTCCTTATATATCTTGTTCGAGATGGCAGTGTGCTCAAGAGTGTCGCAACACGCATGACTGCAATTTTCGTCTCAGAAACGCGGTGTTGACGTGCACCGCCACGTTGCATTGTGCACCCACTGGCCACACAACTGGTGCAATACATGCACTCGACACTTACTGCGGCGACACTTACTGCAACGCAGGCTGTGCTCACTTGCCGCTGCCTTGTCTATTTCCTGCTGCAGCTTTGCTACCCTTGCCATCCTTGCCCTGCATACATACAGGTTTCGCCTCTGCGATTGAATTACAGCATGCAAGACTGACAGGTGCAGTACAAGGTGCCAAGTTCATGCAGTACGACCACATCCAGTGCATTGATGGACGCACCTCTGTTTGGACGGGCGGCGGTGGCGGCGTCCACTTGATGTGACTCATATACCACGTCTCAAGTGTTTCCAGCTCCTTGGCGTCAGTTGGAGTCACTGCCGCCAGCAACTGGGCAATTTCTGTCATGGTGATCAGCTCTGAGCATCCGCCCTGAACCCTGTTCGCAGCCGCACCACTGACCACCTGCGGCAGGGCATTGACACTCGTCAAAAACAGTACAGCACACATGCAAGTATGCCAACGATACAGCGATCGACCGACTTGCAACAGAGTCCGGGCAACACGACTGCGCGCACACTCTGGCGCAGACCTGCATGATGTCAGCGGGCGTGAAGCCTTCGGAAGCGGTGCACTGCAGCAGCAGCGGGAAGTCCTGCGGCAGCGGCAGCTGCCTGCTGGTGAACGCCGCCCGCCACAGGGCCTGCAGCATTGAGGGGTTGCACTGCTGATCCCGTCAGCAATTTCCGTTCCAGAGGCATTGACGCGCTTACTGCGCAGCGGTTTCATGCACTATGTGCAAGCGACATTGTGCAATGACATGGTCAATACAGAGACGCACCTGTCTGCCGCAGTGGTCGGGCAGCGGGATGTAGTGCAGCTCCCTGAAAAACGTCATCAGCGCGACCTCGTCGTTCTTGATGCACGTCTGCGGCATGCTGGACTCGCCGATGACCATGACCCGGTCCTCCGGCTGCAGCGCCGCCACCTGACCACGTGGTCACGCAGTTCAAAAAAAGATTTGAATGAAGTGTTACAGTTCGGGGACGCAGCCAGACTTCAATGCAGGGTCCACCGTCACCATTCTGACATCGCCGTGCCGAACAAGTTCGCTGCTCGCACCTCAGCCAGCAGCGTTTTGCGGATCCTGCCGAACGGCTCCTGCCCGCCGTACGTCTTGATCTTCCGCTTGTCTGTGACAAACACCTGCAGAACAACATCAGGCCGATTGCAGGACGTGGACATGGGCAGGAGGAGTTGCGGACTGCGCCGTGTAAATACACAGCATGACGCCTGTGTGTGCAGCGCACAGGCGAGTTCCCGTCAAAGCGGGCAAGCACCAAACTCTCTGTCCGCAGCATCTTTCCCGCCATTGGCCATCCGCCTTCACCGTCAATGGAGCATGTCCACAGAGCACCTTTTCGCATTCGTCGACGTAGACGACCGCTGGCGCCAGAATCCGTGCGGCGCGCACCGCCATGCGCACCATCGCCTGCGCGGCCTTGCCGGGGTACTGGCCATCGGTGTTGCGCGGGGACAGGTCGATGAAGGCGGCGCCGGCGGCGTGCGCCATGGCGGCGGCGGCCGCGCTTTTGCCAGAACCTGGGGCTCCCACCAGCATGACTGCCCGCGGCGCCGGCACCCTGCAGCAGTAATGACGAGGCTTCCGCGGCACAGCCTGTTCGCAGCAGCCGCAAGAAAGGACAGCAACGGAGGCATTGCAGCACCAAGAAACGTCTGAGCAGCAGCGTGAGCAGCAAAGAGAAAACAGACGAAACCTGCTGTGCAGAGCCGCGCAGGCCAGCGGCAGGATGCATGTGGCCGCCAGCGAGGCGCGCACTGCGGGCCACGGCGGCGGCCGCCCCGGCTGCGGCGGCGCCAGCCGGTCGAGGCCCCCCACGCAGTCCCGCAGCTGCACGGCCGGGCAGGGTTTGAGGATGCCGGCGGCAGCAAGCTCCGCCTTCAGCGCCTCCGGCGCCATCTCCGCCTGCGAGTGCAGGGTTTGATGGGTTCAATGCTGGCAACAATGCCTCTGGCGCAGGATGTGATTTTTGGTGCGGAGAAACGTCTATAAGTGTTGAATTGGGACGCATGTGTTGGGCCTGCATTACTGCATGTGAATCGCAAATGCTAGAACAAAATCTCCTTGGACAGTGATAGCCCTGTGCTGTCTGGAGTTTGACAAAAAGTTGTGAAGACTCACCACCGGGTCGGCAATCTTTTTCTTTTTGGCCTTGCCCTTTTTTGCTGCCGGCTTGGTGCCATCAGCCGCAGCCGCCGCTGCACTCTGTGGCCTTTGCTTGCCTTTGGCCGGCGCCGCCGCAGCCGGTGCCTGCGCCCGGTCGCCCTTGCCCTTCTTTGCCTGGCTGCCCGCACCGCCTGCGGCGACGGCGTCCGCCAGAGCCTGCCTCTCCACATCCACCTGCAACCACCAGCGCATCCATCAGTCGGCGAACTCGTGTGATCCAGCAAAATGAACCCATTTCCTAAGCACATTTCAGCAGTAGCAGCCAGATGTTTGACAAAAGCGCGACCACGAGCTGCGATTTCTCACAAGTTCTCAACTGTGCCAGTGTGATTCCAGAAGGGCACCTGCAGCCGCGCCATCACCTCGCGCAGGTGCGGGTCGACTTCCCGCCGCACCTCCTCGAACACCTGCGGCCGCAGCTCCGCCTGCAGGCGACACACTGCTGGCAGTCGCCGGGCAGTCGAGGACGCACAGCTGAAATGTCTGTTGTGTGCACAGCGGCAAATATAAACCGAGCTTGTCAGATAACATTCTTTCCAGCATGAGACTCATCTGAATAAGGATTGAAGGTTTGTTCGACCTGCATCAGCGCGTCGTCCGGGCGCTGAGCGGAGCCGCAGGGCTGACCGCCGGCAGCCCAGGTCGCAGCGTACGCCGCCAGCGCCGCTTCCACGTCCAGCAGTGAGGCGGCCGGCAGCTTTGGCCGCTCCGGTGGCGGCATCTCTGTCCATGATGCATCACGCAGCGTCATGCTCACGGCCGCAGAGCGGCAGCCTTGAGGTGAGGCACTAACTTCCAGCATGTGTCTTTGTTAATGTGGAGTAATCGGTGAGCATGGCTGCAAGGGGGTTGCCACAGCTGCAGGCAGAAACTGCCAGCAGACGAGTTACGCACTTGGCTTCCGTCCGGCCCGCGCAGGCTGGGCGGCTGCCGGTGCGGCTGCGGCGCTGTTGGCGCCGCCGCGGCGGCCGGCGGTGCCGGGCGGCGGCGTCGGCGGCGGCGGGGCGGCCGGCGGCGACAGGACCGCCAGCGAGCCGCCCATTTCCTCGCCGGGAAAGTAGGGGCGCTTCCCGGTGAGCGGGTCCTTTGTTGCCAGCCACCACGCGTGCACCTTGCAGTTCCAGCACAGCGCAGCGTGAGCTGTGCATGTTTGGGAACGAAAGGGCGGCGGTCCAGACATGAGTGCTGAGCCGGTGGAGATGGTGCGCTGTCACAAAGCACTCCGTCCGCCCGAGGTGGCTGCCTTCGTGCAGGCGCGTGTCTCATTGCCACCTCCGGCGCCAGAGCACCCTTCTTTGACACCCTTGCCTTCTGCTAGATGTCATTGCGCATGCGGAGACCCTCCAGCTCCTCAAGCGCCGGCGCGCCGCCTTGCTGTCCTGTCCAACACACATTTCAACATTGATTTTGAAATCACCTTCTGCTGGATGTCGTTGCGCATGCGGGGGCCCTCCAGCTCCTTCAGCCGCCGGCGCGCCGCCTTGCTGTCCAGCGCAAACGCCTGCACCAGCGCCGCCCGCTTCTGACCGCAGGACGCCTCCAGCCTGGCCTCCCTGGCCGCGTCTGCCGTCGAAATGTCCTACAGAATGCGCAACATTCCACATTGTTTATGCATCTGCGCCTCAATTGCCAGGTGGCTGACAGCTACGCAGCGACTTCACGCCAGGTTGTCGTATCGCATTGGCATGGCAACTCGCCGTTTTCACAATACAGACATGACCCACGAACCCACCGCTGCGACCATGTGCAGAAGCCTCAGCTCAGCGGCCGCCGCATGGCGCGTCGCTTTCCGGCACAAGTGCCCGCGCAGCGCTGCCTGGATGCGCACTGCTGCGGCTTCCTGAGGGTATGCAGCCGGCACAGGCACTTGAGGCAGCGAGGTTAGGCAACCTCAGCGAATTATGCGACCTGAGCTAGTGGAAGGCATATTGGGCGAGCACATGTCCGTTGCGGCTCGCCGGGTGTGAACATGATACGAGTAGGGAAATCCCGGCAGAGTGAAGCAGCACCTGCACCGATTCTGCATGTGCTGCTGCTTGCGCCGCCGGCTGGTGCTCTGGGTGGGGTTGCTCAGCCTCGTCCCTGGCACAAGAACTCGGCTCTGACGTCTGCACCGGTGACAGCGGTTCGCGCAGGCTCAGCTGCGGCGCAATCTGCTGCTGCTGCTCTGGTCTGGAGGATCCCGCAGCTGCCGCAACGGCACTCTGCTGGGTTTCAGACCCTGGACCCTGTCCGCTCTTGACAGCAGCGGGGTTGGCGGCAGGCTGTAGCGCCGCCAGCGCCTTGTCCCGTTCTGCGAGCTCCTGCAATAAGTTTAAAAGTAGATCGACAGCAAGTTATGTGCGAAGTCAAATGCTGTGCAAATCCTATTCCAACTAGCCGAGCATGTATGATTTTGGCATGACACTGACTTGAACAGTGGTTGTAGCTGAGCAGGGTCGCGCAAATCGAAATGAGTTGCGTGCACCGCTGACGGCTCTTCCACACCAGCTACAGCGGTCCAGAGCGGTACAGCTTGCCAGCCCAAAAACCCCAAGAAACTATATGAAACCCCACCTGTTGGCGGTCCTCGCGGAAGCAGCGCGGCACCGGCACCTCACACGCCGCCGGCGCCATGCGCAGCTCCAGCCCCGCAGCCGCAAGCGCTGCCGCACCTTGCTCACCAATGCCATCCAGAATGGCGCGCACCTCAAGGGGCAAGCAAGGTCATGTCAACCAGCAGCAAGGTTATGTCAACCAGCAGCCCAACGGACCACACTTGATGAACCCGAAAGCTTGCCACATGCTTCTATCGCACATCCGATGTGGCGTCAAAACAAACCGTCGGTTTGCTGCAGTCACGAATGAGCAGAAAAGGCATGCAAGAGCCTGCAGCAGCATGTATGGATGGTGAGTGATCGGAAGCAAAGAGGCGGATTTAATGTGTAAGATCAATCCGTGGGCTGCTGACCAACTGACCTCCAGCAGGCGGCCTAGTGCCGCCAGCAGGGCGGCGTGCACCGCTGGCCGCCGCTGCGGGTGGCTGCACCAGTGGTGCGCCTCCTCCAGTTCCCGCACCGCTTTCAGATATCCCAGGTACAGTCGCGCCCACGTCGCCGCGTCGGGCGCCTGTGGTCGCACAGCTTTGAATATGTCGACACTGTCTTGCGAAAGTGTTCACTGCGGCTCGACGGCGGACCATGGTGCGTGCAAGTCTGGCGACGCAAACGTACAGCGATCATATAGGTATATCCTGTCGAGGAATGAGTGGTGTATGGGAAGTGAACGAGCTGCGAGTCTCCTCGGGCTCCGCCAGGCTGCGCATACTCGCATCATCTCATCATTGGCTGCCACGCCACGCGTACGTGCAGGCGGCGCCATACTTTCGCTGCGAGCACCCTGCACGGTGCTGCAGCTTACAGCTCACCTGGAAAGATTCCAGCGCCTGTCTGTCGAGCGGGCACAGCTGCTGGAGCTGCCCGATGCCATCGCTCCATAGGCGCTCATAGGTTCTGCACAAAAAGAGCGAGATGTAGGAATTGCAGAATGGCCTTTGTATTGTGGTCTCTGGAAAACTTCATTGATATTTTAGAATTATAGACAAGCTCAGGAAACGGTTGATTCGGATCTGGAATTGCGGTGCTGGAGGTCGCCATCGCACAAACACACTCACTTGTTTGACCCCATCAGTTGTCTTGATCCGGGATTTCGTCTAAGCGTGAAGCAGCTGTTTCGAACAGAATAATAAGGATCTTTACCAGGCTAGAGAAAGCGTTTGCAAAGTGCCTCACGGAGAAAGCCATTGAATCAAACCCCAGGCAGCGATTTGCATTCACCCCCTGCTGCAAGTGGGAATTCTGGCGGCTTGCGAAGAATGACAGCGGGGCTCTGCACATGCTGAGCAATCACTGTCCTTACAAAAGCGAAAACGTGAATCACTGTGCAAGCAAGCCTGGCATGATGCACTCAAGCAGGCTTGATCAGGGTGTTGTGTCCCAAGCAGTCTGGAAAAGAAAAGAGGGCTGACCTGACCGTGGCCACGTGGCCGCGTGGCCGGCTGTCTAATGCTCTGTGCAGGCCGACACAGAAGCAATCTGACGACGATGCCCGAAGACGACGCCGATTCTCGGCGCTTAGGCCTTCCCGCCGAATGTTTCAGGCTGCCTGTACCCTTGAGGTTGATCAGTTCCAGCAGTCGACTTAAATCTCGTCAGCCAGTTCGTCTATCGAGACACATTTTAGTTTGCTGTCAATAAGCATTCCGTAATCGATTCGACTCCGACGGTCTGCCCCACCGGCGCATCAGCCCATGGGCAGCAGGGGTCAAGACTGCGGAATATCGTCAGGGGCAAGCTTTCATGGAGCTGAACGATCAGGCAAAGTGCTGTGCACCTAACGGCCCCCCGAAATCGCACATGCTGAGCAATGGGACGTGATGCCTATCAGAGTGCCATTGCTCACTTCGTCCGCTGCTTTTGCGGTTCACTGTGCTCCAGGGGGCTGCGGGTCTGGACAGCAATGCAGACACTGGGCGCGCAGCGCTGTGGGCCTGCGGCGTGCAGTTCTCGCTTCGCAAAACAATGGGGGCAACAAAACCAATCAATTGTGTCATGCCGGAGTTCTCTGACGGCCCTGGAGCTGGCATCTGATGCTGTATTTCCATGCCACTGCCTACAGATGATGTGCAACAAGTGTGGCCGGACATTTTATCCTTCAGTCCCGGGGCCGCGGTCCATGGAGAGCATCGCCATGAAGGCCTCCTGCGGAACGCTGACCTTGCCCATGGACTTCATGCGCTTCTTGCCCTCCGCCTGCTTCTTCAGCAGCTTCTTTTTCCTGCAAGGGGGCGGACGCAGGAGCAGGTCGTGGGCGGCAACGTGTCATGGCGGCACCGCGACAACAGCGACAGCAATGTGGACGTGCCATATGTAGAAGATCGCTGTATAGTATTAAAGCCGCAAGAAGGGGAGGCGGTGATGAGCAGGTGAGGTGGCCTGAAGCTGTACCTGCTGACGTCTCCGCCGTAGCACTTTGCAAGCACATCCTTCCTGATGGCTGCACAGACAGAGACAAGATGCGTCAGATTTGTTTTCCATTTTTTCGAGGCATCACGAGCACCTCTACAACCCAGACCATGATGACGAATGACGAATGACGACATCGGAGTGTGCATCAGAGAGCACTCGCAGCACGCCGCACCTGAAAGCTGCTCTGAGGCGACGATCCGTGAGCCGATGGCGGCCTGGATGGGCACCTGTGCAGCAGGCGCAGATGTTGTGTCAGCCAGGCAGTGCCTTGCAACAATCGCCTCATCACGAGGCGATCACCACGATTGGCTACATGTGACTGCTGGACAGGAACTAGCTAGGCTGATGTCAGAACTTGATGCACGCTTCAGCTCATCGGACAGCTTGTCCAGGCATGAGAACACATGGCAGCGACGCAGGCACCGACGCAGGCGGCACACTGAGCTGGTGCGGAAGCATGTTTCCTCAAAAGCTTTGGACCCCCACACCTTGTACTGCAGGCAAGGGATGAACTCGCCCATAGGAAACGGTCATGGGTGTCAACACTCGGCTTCAAGGTGTGGCAGCTTCATGCAGATCGTCTTGCGCACCTTGAACTGCTGGCGGGGGATGAGCTCACGCAGGCGCTTGACGAGGGCGCGGCCCATGCGATAGGCGTTGTCCCGGTGCACAATCAGCGACAGCGGCTCCACCGGCTCCCCATTCAGCTGCAGGCATGCATATCACAGGATGTTTTGGATCGTGGTTAGCGGCAGTGATCCCTCCCACCCGGGACTCAGCATGTGAATACAAGAGGACTTACCCACCGCATTTGAAGACACCAGATCGAAGGACAGCTGGCCTCACAGCGCCCACGCCCAGTCTTTTGATGAGCCGCCACAACAGCACACCTTGATGTCGAGGCGCACGAGGTCGTTGCGCCGGTAGCCCGAGATCTTGTACTCCATGGACGCATACCCCTGGCTGAGCGACTTGAGCTGGTCGAAGAAGTCCGTCACCACCTGCACCGCAGCAAAGTTCAGGGGTTTCAGCAATTCAAGAATGCTTTCGCCAGGCGGTTGCAAGCGTGGCACCTTGGCGAGGGGCATGTCGTACGAGGGTGGGGTGCACTAATGCGAATGCTGGGCTCTCCGGCAAACTGCCACCAGGATGTTGTGAAGCGGCACACACTCGGCGGAGGGCATGTCGTGGACTAGCATGGTGCGCTACCACAGACCGCAGAACAAACAGGTCAACGTGATTTCAACGGCGCACCTCGGCAAGGGGCATGTCATAGACGAGGGTGGTGCGGGCCTCCGTCATGTACTTCATGTCGATGAACTCGCCGCGCCGCTGCTGGCTGAGCTCGATCAGCGCGCCCACATAGTCCTTCGGCGTGATGATCTCCATCCTGCGGCACAGGAGCATGTTGTGAAGGAGCCGCTGCCAGGGGCAGGACTTACCAATTTGCGCCAGTGCGCACGGACCCACATGGTCCTTTGGCGCGATGACCTCCATCCTGCAGCAATGGCGGCGGCACACGGGCACAGGTCTCAGGGACAGCCAGGGAGCCGCTGTCAAGGATACCTCGACGTGCAGGTGGCCTGCCGGCGCTTTCGCCGGGCAACAGCTGCGGCCGTCGGCATGAACAGACCGTCCCTTTCTGCTGCCGCAATGCCGACGTGCACCCAGTGACATGGCCCAGATTGACATCTATGATTTTCCTTGACGCGCACAGGACGCACTGGACGTAGGGCTCCAGAATGTGGTCTCGCAGCCATTTGTAAATTAGAAGACCGATTTTCAGATCAAAGAGCAGAAGATAATTCCACAGGACGCACCGGACGTAGGGCTCCAGGATGTGGTCTCTCAAACCCTCGTCCGGCAGCTCTGACGGATTGTCCACCTTCACCTCCTCCCCCGTCCGCAGCGCACACCGGTACACCTGGGTGCCACACCACGGCAGCGCTCGTGTCAGACAGGGCACTCGATGCCTAAGGCCTTCAGCAAGCCTTCAGAAGGGGGACCCCGTCAGCACGGCTCCACACCAGGGATGCTGCAGTGCACATTATATGGGCCCTGTTGGGTACATCAAGCATCAGAGGGCCGCAGGTTGTTTCACCCCTATTGAGATCGCTTGAAACACCGCACTATGGAGGGCGCGGTGGAGATCAACTCCAGGTTGTACCTCCACTCCAGTCTGATGGTCACATATAGAAGCACTCAGGTAAGGTTATTTGTTTATTTGAACTGGAGTCAGGTGCGCACCACAGAGGGCGCAGTGGTGATTAGTTCTAGGTTGTACTCGCGCTCCAGGCGCTCCTGCACGATCTCCGAGTGCAGCAGCCCCAGGAAACCGCAGCGGAAGCCAAAGCCCATTGCCGACGACACCTGCGCATGGCAACATGGCACTGGCGTCAGAGGGCCTTGCGCCAGCCCTGTGAAACACCATGTTCACGAGTGGCGGAGTCCTCACAGCACAGGTGCGCTTGCTGCTGTAGCTTTCGCCGAGCCAGCTGGGCAGCAAAAGTCAGGCGGTGACATGGTAGCATGCACCGACGCCAGCCTGGCTTTTGAGGCGCCCGCATGACATGCGAATCGCAAAACAATGCACTCAATAGAACGGGTGTGGACTGATTACGCAGACTAAGTACCCAGTGCACTCACTCCTTCCATATGACTGTGCAGAGGAGGTTTTGACCAGCGTTGTTTTGTGCGCACCTGGGTGGAGGAGGAGAGGGTGCGCTTGGCGGTGCGCACCAATAGAAAGTTTGTTGTGACGACTACGTGCTCGTGCAACCCGCCACAAATTGTTGTAAGAAAAGGAGTGACTTTTTGCTTTGTAAGAGAGTTCAAGACGAAAGGTTACAGTGACGTCCCTGTAAGAGAGGCGTCACTGGGAACCTTTTCATTGGAAGCTTTCTTACAAGGGGCGTCACGAGCCACCTTTTCATTGCAAGCTTTCAACACATTGGCAAGATGCGTCCTCGAACTAAAATTGTAAGAAAGCTGTCGACAAGAAGGTTACAGTGACGTCCCTGTAAGAGAGGCGTCGCTGGACCCTTCTAATTGCAAGCTTTCTTACAGCGGCGTCACTGGGATCCTATTTATTGCAAGCTTTCTTACCAGGGGCGCACTCACTGGTAAGAAAGCTATGTATAAATGTAGCAGTTGGTGCTGAAAAGCATTAGTTGTTACATAGGACCACTGGGTCCTATATATATACAACAACTCCTCCCCACTTAGCAGTCGCACGTCCCGGGCGGCTAACTCCGCAACGACAGTCGCCGGTGACCAGCAGGGTGCTTCCAATCACTACCTTCGGTCACAGGGGGCGCCTTTCAGCCAAATCAGCCGACACCGGAAAGCAGCCGGTACCATCCGAAACCATTGTAGCAGTTGGTGCTGAAAAGCATTAGTTGTTACATAGGACCACTGGGTCCTATATATATACAACAATAAAAAGGGCCCAGTGACGTGCCTGTAAGAGAGGCGTCACTGGGAACCTGTTTATTGCAAGCTTTCTTGCAAGGGCCTTCACGAGCAACCTTCTAATTGCTAGCTTTGTTACCAGGGGCGCACTCACTGGTAAGAAAGCTATGTATAAAAAGGGCCCAGTGACGTCTCTCTTACAGCGGCGTCACTGGGAACCTTTTTATTGCAAGCTTTCTCACAAGGGCCTTCACGAGCAACCTTCTAATTGCAAGCTTTCTTACCAGGGGCGCACTCACTGGTAAGAAAGCTATATATAGGAAGGTTGCGGTGACGTCTCTCTTGCGGGGGGCGTCACTAGGCCCGGGTGCCCCGTTCGAGCCCTCAAGCTCTACCTGAATACGCAATATATTAAGGCTTCCCTGATTTCACACTTTGAGTTATGGGTCTGGGCTGTAACCGTTTCTCGTTTGCACGCGCGCCAGGCCGAGGGGCAGGCCTCGGCCGGCCAGGGTGGGGCCGACGGCTGCTCCAGCAGACCGTGCGGCCTTCGAGAGTGTCCCTCTTCGGGCCGCAGCGCCCGGGGTTGTAGCAGCCGCCGTGCAGTGCTGCATACCGCAAA
>JAABUW010000303.1_pt1 | contig 102351 bp, 179 predicted proteins | sample 5560081 | NCBI WGS metagenome assembly JAABUW01 (sample SAMN10711882, study PRJNA513363) | rock metagenome | isolation source: Antarctica rocks | place: Antarctica: Victoria Land, Knobhead sud
TTGGCTCGCCAGTTGGGGTCATTTTCGGATAGAATCTTGGAAGAGTTCGTGACAGAAACATTCGATGCTCCTTTTTTCTGTTAAGCTAGCGACAAGAATCCGCACCTTATGACCAAGTCCGCGAGCTTTACCGGCCCAGGTGATGACGAGGCGCGTTCCAGCAGAGAATATGCATCCATCAATGGCGGGGTCGTGGAGTTCCTGAATGGGTCTGTCCCCTGGGCTTACTTGTCATGCTCAGCGAGCATTCTCTTGCACGTGTCTCAGCGTGGCTACATGTGCATATAGGCAAGCAATAGGCACAGTGTTCACATTTTTAAAGCGGCGTCCAGCGGCAAGCTGCGGTGCCGCTGTGGAAAAAGTCCGCAATGCCCGCCATTGTGTCCACCTGTGCGTGAATGGTGATTGGTTATTGCCACGAAAAACAGCGGCAATATCGACCAGCAACCTTGATCCTTTACTTGAATGCAGCTGCAGGTAATACTGTCCGCTGGCAGATAATGCAGGAACAAGGCAGAGTTCTCGGTGGTGTTCAGCAGCTCGTCCTCTGCCTCACATTGCATCACGCCTGCTGCGTTCAAATGTCCAAAAGTGTGGCACACCTCGGTGGCGCCGAGGCTGTCGGCCACCTCCGGGTGCTCCGCCATCAGCGCCAGGCACTCGTCATACATGCGCGCGGTGCGCAGCTGGCGGACCGCACGCACAAGCCACTTCGCGGCCTCCGCAGGTTTGCCTGCCGCCGCCAGCGCCGCCGCCGCCTGCTGCGCGCACAGTGCGCCCTCCGCGTGGTTGCCTGCCAATTACGGCACGCGGCCGGCAGCGTATTTCAAAAACACAGCATAGCTGAACATGCGATATTTGAGCGACGGCAGTGCGCTTTTGAGTGCCTGGAGTGACAGCTTGCAGGGCTCGTGCGTGCACTGAGCTGCGAGATGCAGAGGTCCTGCAGCAAGCCGCCACAGTGCAGGCTGCCTGCAGCCTGTGCCACCACGCTGCCCAGAACCCCACATACATTTAACCCTGGGCTATCAGTGCACTTGAAACTGAGCCGAGATCGGTGCACTCGACTTGGCAGGTACTGGCAACAGTGGCAAGCACTCCAACTGAATAGCCAGTGCATCAGCTGTGCGATTTCCATTGCTGACCTCCGAAAGCGAATTTCATTGCTGACCTCCGAAAGCGATGAAAACTTATCGCATCTAGGTTGCAGTATTGAACACACTCGTGCAGGTTATAAACGCACCAGATTTCGCCAGCACAGTCCACGCGAATGCGAAGTCCTCCAGCCGCATGGCCAGCTGCGCTGCAGGCGCGGCGCCACGCCCCGTCGGGGCGTCGCTCAGGTACAGCGCCCGGGCCGCCAGCCCGAGCCACAGGCGCTGCTCCTCGGGCGGCACCGTGCGCGCCGTTGAGCCGGCCTTGCATGCCGCTGCCGTCAGGTGGTACGCCGCCTGAGAAAACAAAGGGTTCAGAGTGAGTACATCTGGCTCTAGATAAGTCTAGGGCTGTGACAAAGATCAGCTCTAGCTGCACCGCCGGGCCAGCCACAGGTGCTGCTCCTCGGGCAGCACCGGACGCGCCGCCGCCGTCAGGCGATATGCCGCCTGATGACAAGCAGGGGCGCATTGTGGCTGATGGAAGATTGAATCTGACTGGTTTGTCACAGGAACATTGCAAGTCACTGCCACAGCCGCAGTCTGGCTACAGGAAGGCACCTGTCCTAGGAAGGCACACGAGCCTCGTTTCGCCCTCAACTGGCAAAGCAAGATGAAGTTGCGAGGATACCATGTCGGATGCAGCAGTTGGCGTACAGCATTCAGCGGAGCGTCCATGTCGACATCGGCAGCTGACGGCCTTGAAGGCTGGTTGGACCAGCTCGTGGAGTCGGTGCCACGCTCCAGTGCATGCCGATGGTGCCTACCTATTTTCAAAAAGCTGCTGCAGTGTACCAAGAAGGATTTTGGAGGTGTGATGCTCAGATATAGCGGCTCAGTAGAGGGCGGCTTACATCGGCCAACATGGCGCGCTTGGCGGCGGCGTCGCCAGCGGCAGCCTCCTGCGCATGCTGGTATGCGGCGCGCCCCACGGCGGCCGCCGCGCGCACCGCGTCCCCCGCCTCGCCGTACGCCTGCAGATTACAGTTGTCGGACAGTTGCATGTCAGAATTGACCATCCTGTGTCAACCTGCACACCTCGCTGCACACATGCTCATGCTGCAGGTGTGGTCATATTCCACATGAGCATTGGAGACCTAGAAGGCCAATACAGGGGCATAAAGACGGAGCAGTTCGCCTTGCCTTGGCGGCAAACTCGAAGCGGCGGTTCTCTAGCAGGTTGTCGCCCCGCGCCATCCACTCCTCCTTGCTGCTGCGCGCCTGCCAGTGTGCAGGTGGCCGTGTTGTTGCCAGAGCACTGCTTGAAAGCAAAGAAGGCACAGAACGCTTTGCCAAGAAGCATTGGCACAAACAACTCAAAAGCACCGGTTCTCCAGCAGGCGGCCACCCCGCGCCATCCATGCTTCCGTGCTGCTGCGCACCTGCATCAGGGAGGCAGGTCAATCATATGTCAGCGACCCGTGGCGCTAAAAGTTCACAGCATCAGCGGGGTGTGGCACAAGATGTTGCAGGTTTCCATGTGCCATCCACTCCTGCCTGCTGCTGCGTGCCTGCAAGACGATATGCGCATGACTTTTGATAACCCAGACTGATGAGCAGGTTGATGCGACCTCCTCATGCGGCAGTCAAGTCGCGAAGGTTATCCGTGTCATTGTGCGGTCCCACCTACAATCCTCAGAATTGTACAGCGAAGCCGAGTGGCATCATCGCCATGCATGGCATCTGCTCCCCAGCATGTGATTTACCGCCACAGAGGTACCGCCCACTGGCTTCGTCCCAGGCTCTGCCCTTACAGCAACAACTGATATGCCCAAGTCTTATACCATTCCTTCCTCGTCAACCCCCCCCCCCCCCCCCCCTCTCTCTCTCTGTCTCTTTCTCTCTCAGATATTGCAGCAGATGTGAGCTCACATTCTACGATACGATAGGCGTCCGCAAAAAAAGCTGAGGGATAGAAGCTTCGCACCTGCGATAGGCCGAACTTGGCACCGTCGCCCAGCAGCGACTTGACAACGCGCACCAGGCCCAGCCGCCGCAGCAGGTGGAAGAACGGCGCGCGCTTTGCGTTGTCCCCGTCGAACAGGATGACTGCGGCAGACAAGATAGAACATTGGCACAGGCAGACTGAGTTCGGGCACTCGCAGAATGCTGAGCTGGGCCTGGTCCGCAGCTGGGCGGGGCAGCAGCTTGTGGCACGGGCACGGACAACAAAAACAATGAGCAGCTCTAATGCTTCCTCCACCAGCCAAGGGCTCGTGACCAATGTCCGTTGCATAATTGTTGCATTGAACATGCTATTGTTCTTGGCGCGGTTGCAGGCCGTGTACAGGTGCTTGAGCTCCTCCGACAGCAGTACGTGGCGTGCGGCTTCTTAGGGTTTTCATGCACAAGACACACCGTTTTTCTTGGCGCGGGTGCAGGCCGTGTACAGGTGCTTGAGCTCCTCCGACAGCAGCACGTGGCGCGCGGCATCGAAGGGCAGAGGCCGCAGGGCCCGCTCCGTCGCATCTGCCGCCACCTCCACCAGCGACATGTTGCCGGGCAGCGCCTGCCCTTCTTCCGCCTGCAATGTCAAGTGCAGCTTCAGTTCTAAGCAGCACTACACGACAGCGTCATGTAGTGTCTGCAGCCACCTCCACCAGCGACATGCCACTGGGCAGCGCCTGGCCCTGTCCTGCCTGCAGATTGAAAGTTGGGACATGCTAAATTCAATGTGGTACCACATGCACCGAAAAAGAATCGTCTGGCACTGCTACTGGCAAAACAGGGATCAGCTTTGGCCGTGCAGCACATAGCCACCAGGATCCTCTTGCGGCGAGCGCGTACTCCGGATTTTCCGAAAGCTAGAATGAGCTGTATCTTTAAGAATCCCCCCGTTGCGCACAGCAAGAGGCTGTCGACCTTTGCAAAGCACTGTGCTACTGTCAAGCGAGAACTAACACGTGAAGTTGAGATACGAGCCTTTGATTTTGAGATGTCGCACCAGGGCCTCCAGCTCCTCGAGGTAGGACAGCAGCACCCGCCACTCCCCCGCCGCAGGGCTGTCTTGAAAGAAGTTGACCAGGTACACGTCGTCAAACTCCAGGCCCTGTGGCGGGATACATGTCATCAGCAGCCATTGAGGGGCTGGCACTCATCATTAGAAAACATTAGCATTTGAGACATACCATCATAAGTGCAGCTGCAGGTGGCGCAGACACAATAGCACAGCAGCACGCCGGATGCAGCAGCAACATCGCCACAGCTCCGTCCGGCATGTGTGCCCTGCCTTCTGTGTCAACGGTCATGACTGATCGACCCACCGAGAGTGCCGCCCAAGGAGTAGTTCAGTGGTTCACCTTGGGGGCACAGTCATGAGAAATCCTCCAGGACTGGACAGCAGAATCAATTGATATGATACAAGGGCAAAAACCTTACCTTGCTCTGCGGCACGGTCATGGTGAGGGCATTGCTGTCCTTGAGCAGTTCGGGCAGCGTGTCAAAGTTGTCGGTGGAGCGGATCAGGATGACCTGGTGTGCGCCAAACTCCACCTGCAGGCAACATCGGATACGAGCCTGTGAGCGATCCATTGGGAAACACATTTTTAAATAACGGAACAGCTTTGGGTGGTATTGATGACCTGGTGCGCCCAAGAACTCCACCTGCACACAGTAGCGGCAATCATCACCTTACTGGTTGGGTCGGATTATCATTTATATCCGATGACAGCCACCACTGCAAGGATCTGCACAGGTAAATACCGAGAGGAGACCCGAGCTCCGCACGCAGAAGAGGGCATGCCGCCGCCTACTAGATTGCGGCGCTATTCCCTCTTCATCTACAGGTGTTCTGTCCTCGACCTGAATATGCATACGCCGGTCAGCAGCAGCGGGCCGTGATTGACGAAAAGACGCTGTGTAATTTTTAATACAATGGACAACGGCGACATGCCTGCGACGCCCTGCGCTCGGATCCGGACAACAGGATGGCCAGGTCGTCGGTGGTGAGGCTGGACAGCAGCAGCGGGCCGTCGCCGGGGAAGTGCGCCTTCTCCCGTTCCAGCCGGTCCATGTGCTGCGGGAAGAAACGCGTCAGGAGGTCCACGATGGTGGACGCCACCTGCGAGCGGTAGAGTGCTACATGAGTCAGGATTCATACTACCATGTGTCTGTGGGTCAGACCTCTAAAATCAGCACGAGGCAGCCCATGTGCTGCAGAAACACAATGGTGGCCGCTGAAGAAGTATGGACGGCTTCTGGAGCCCCAGTGCTGCACCAGCTGCTCATCTCGCAGGCTGCAGTGTTCTGCTCAAAACTCGCATGTGAGTAGCCAATTTGGTTTGATCAGGGGAGGGCAACACAGACAGATACGCACGTTCATGATGCCGGAGTGTGTGCGGTAGTTGACCGTGATGTGCTTCAGCTTGGGCACCGCCACCTGCTTGTCGAAGTCCTCGCCGCGCTCCTGGGGGTACAACAGCGCAACTGCCATGTCAGTACACATGCAGCCGGAATTGTCAAGTCATCCATCCAGCGTACAGCGTAGACTTGAGATGCTGCCATGTGTGCCTGCCATGTCAGGGGGTTGCTGGTTGCAGGAGGTTTCAGATCGCCCGGAAAAGCAACCAACAGTCATCATGTGTTCCGGATCGCCTGTTGTGGCAAAGTTGCAGGCGCCTACCTTGCGGCGCACGGACTCGTCGTAGAAGAGGGTGCGGATGTCCTCGAAGCGGAAGCCGATGCCGCGCGCGATTGTCTGGCAGGTGTCGCCTTCAGGACCAGCGAGGGGCTTCAAATTCGAGCCATCATTCAGGAAGATTACTACTTCTTAGACTGGGCTGCAGCCTGGTTTTCCGCAGTAAAACAGCCGGCCAGCAAATGCCGCGATGCGCGCCAACGCCGAACAGGTGGAACAGCTGGTCAATCTCACCGCAGTAGAACAGGGAGTTGGGGTTGTCCACCACCCTGCAGAAGGGCACAATATGCATCAGGATATCAACAGAGGCATGCAGGGCCATGGCCAGAACATTGCGCAGGGAAGTTGATGGCGGAGCTGCACAGGTTCACGAGACTGCCTCAGTCCGGATTCAAACTTGTGTGAGATTCACGCACCTCAGGTCCATGAGCAGCTCCGCCTGGGTGAAATCCTGCATGCGCACATTGCACACATCGCACATTGGCCACTGACATGCAATCAGCAGTTTTCTCAAGAGTTGGTCCGGGCATGGCATCAAAGCACACTGGGTCAGCCGCTTGTGCTGCTGCCTGCGCTGCTGTATGGTGCATCAGGGCTGCCTACGCGCCGTGGACAAGGGCAGGTAGCTGGTTCGACTGCTGCAGCAGTCGTTCGGACAAAGAAATGTCGGTGCAGGCGCATCTGGACCTCGTCGCGGTACAGGCTGTGCAGCTTGATGCCGGGGAAGCCACCCGCAAGCGGTGCCCAAGATATCAGGAAAACCTTACTCTTATAATATTGACAGTAAAGAAAAAGGCGTTGCACCTGGACATTCTCCCGATACAGGCTGTGCAGCGCAGTGCCGGGAAAAGCCCGCAGTGCCCGGAAGTAATGTTGGACCTCGCAGTTTCCTGGAAACGAAAACAGTAGACGCACCTGAACCTCGTCGCGGTAGAGGCTGTGCAGCTTGGTGCCGGGGAAGCTGCCCAACCGCAGCCGCCGGTAAATCGACGCCACCAGGTCCATTGTGTCGTACTTGCGCTGCTGTGCCTGCACATGACAGAACGGGTACGAATTCAGCAGCCCGACAGCTTTGCTAGGATGGGCAGCTGCTGGCGGGTCGGTCCACGGTGTTGCGTTTGTGGGTAGAGTGCCCCTGCTGCAGATGCACGGCTGAAACATTTGCTATCGACAGCACGAAGGGCTTTCGGGCTCATGCGGAAATGCAGCTGGGCTCCAGACCCTTCGCTGGGCATTTGTGTGCATTGGCTGTTGGACTGCGGTCAAAAGAAGACAACAGAGCAGCACCTTTGCCATTAGCGGCACAAACAAACATGAGCAGTCAATGCACCGCTGGCAAGGGAGTGCAGCAGGATCATGTGCACCTTGACGCGCTCGTACTTCAGGAACACAGGGTACACCGCTCGCCGCATGTCCTCGTCGAAGTTGGGCGCCCGCTTCCGGCCCACCTGGCGCCAGCAGCAAACAACAAACAGGTTTGCCACAGATCCACAGTCGTACATTCCTCACAGGCGAGATCATCATTGTACAGACTGTGAGTAGACTGCCACAGGTACCTGCTTGAAGGAGTCAAGCGCCCAGGTGCAGGTTGCCGCAGGGCCTTCCAGCTGAGGAGCAATCTTTGTTTGTGAGATAGCTGCCAAATTGTGATCAAGAAATGCCAGGTGCGATGCTGATTGTAAATGCGGGCACTCGCCTCCAGGTACTGCTCGGAGCGACAGCCAGCCTGCGTCGCTGGAGACGGCCTCGGCGCTGCCCTTGAGGTAGGACACCACCTCCTGGAAGACCAGGCCTGGCTTCAGGGCCTTGCGCTCCGCCGGCGTCGTGATCTTGAACCACACCTTGTCGTCCATGAAACACTGCAGAAGAAAAGGCGTAGTAGATTTTCCAGTTGATCTTTTGAGCCTCAAGCCTGGCTGCAGACCCCCGCACTGCTCTGGTGTGTCGGTCTTGAGCCATATCACGGACGACGTGAGTTACTGCAGGAAGGGAAACAGCTTGTCCCAGCTTTATAGTAGGAATCAGACGCCGCGCACAGCGACTGCAGCCTTGCCCTGCAGGGTGACATTGCTTGGCAATAGACATGTGGGAGTCGCCTGCACATCTACATCAAGCTGCATGGGTGTGCAAGAAGCCGAGAACATCCGATTTAAAATCGTGAATGTGAAGGAATATGCAATCGCGGAGCACCTGGTAGGTGACCTCAGTGCGCGGCATGCCCTCGGCCACCTCCGCGGCGGCGCCAAACGCAACGCCATCCGCCTCCTCGGCCTCGTCATCCAGCAGCTCCCCCTCCAGCTCGTCTTCCTGTTCAGTGTATTCATGCATCAGTGTCATGATTCCTGAGATAAAACAAAATTGGTAGACAATGGTCTGCGAAAAATGAAGGTCCCCGATGGTCAGGCAGAGCTGATTGAACGCCCTTGCCGACAGCAGATGCCGTCTGCTACTCGCCATCAGGTGCTCGGCCAATGAGCACAATAAGGTCATGTCCAGGGATCCTGCGGCATTCTGTGCCGTCTTTTGTCGGGCAGCGCATGGGCGACCTCCCTACACCCACGTGCACTTGAGGCTATGTTGAAAATCTAAAAGGTTTTTCCTCCAGCAAGTCGAGTTATGGAAGTTTACAAAGCTGATACTGGGGACACCACCAAACCCGTCCCCGGAGGCTTTCACATGTCTGCGTTTTGCCGGATGACGTACCTCCCGGTCGCCGTCCAGGGTGACAGCAAAGTCCATGCCATCAGGGTCCGTGACATCCGCCGTCGTGTGCTTCAACGCGCCGTTCTCCAGCCTGCAGGAGGTGAACAGCATGAACACATCGTGCGAAGTCGCTGCATGTTCTGAGTCACTACCGACGCTGCCTTCGTCCATAGTGGCTGTCATCTACAACAGATTCCCCGGTGGAGTGGTAGCTCACTGCCGTGCACTCACCAGAGCCTTGTGTAATCATCAGAGCGAAGGCCATTGGTTGACGGCCTGGCAGGCGGGCAGCCTCAGTGGATCGCCTCTGCCCTTGAACGGCAACTCAGTGAGCAATCGCACGCCATGCAGTCACCTTTGAAGTTGCCCATTTCCAGCAAAAGCGAAGAAGCCGCTTGATGAAAAACACCGGAAACAACACTTTAACATCCCAGCAAAGGCCACGCATCGCAAAGGAAGCGGGTCAAGTAGCGCGCCGTCCATCGTGTGTGCGGGCGCACTTGGTTCTAAGACAGCAGGCAATACACAAATACTAGAGACAAGCAACTAGACGCACCGCGGGAAGAAGGGGTTGGGCAGTGTCCCGTCCAGCATGTGCAGGTACTTTTTGGTGGACAGGAACAGCGGGAAGGCGATGCCCGGCACGCTGGCGAAGGTGTGCAGCTCCGCCGCGGCGGCCTCGGCGGCGCCGGCGGGCGGCGCGTTGGGCGCCGCCGCCTGCAGCCTGCGGAAGGACATGGCCACCTGCTCCCGCAGCGTCGCGCTGGCCGTCAGGAACACCTGTGGTGGCAATAACCGATGCTTGTAGACACATTTGCAGAGATCTGTAGGGTTGTGTTTGCAGGCAACGGAAGGGAGTGGACCACCTGATCCCGCAGCGTCGCGCTGGCCGCCATGAACACCTGCAGCGGTCACATTCAACACTCACATCACATCAGTACTGATATGTTGGCAGGCTAGAATGGCCAAAGGACGGCGTGTTTGGTAAGACTTGCTAAGGGTTTGCGCCACCCGCCCCAAAGCCCTGTATGCTGCCAACCACGACTCGTGATGCCTGAGCGGTCGCTGACCCACTCAACATGTTTGGTCGGGCAGCAAGACAGAATAAGCTCACAGAATTCATATTCATTCATATTCATTATTCATATTCATTCATATTTACAAGTCTCACCTCAGGGCTACAAACATTTCTCATGTCAGCATGAAGCGTGCTGTGTCTGGCCATGCCAGACACCAGCACCACAGGTGGCCGGGTGTCATGGCAGTCGCATACTGACGGTTCACCACATCGTAAAGTACAGTTGCAGCTCCCGCCATCTGCACAGAAACCTTGAATCGTACATGTCATTGCAGCTGAGTCAGGCGAGCCGCACCATGTTGTGGGGCTCGGCGCCTGGCTGCGAGCACTGCAGCCAGGCGCCAAACATGCGGAACACGGCGCAGGTGGTCTTGCCGGTGCCAGAGCGCCCCAGCAGGATGACGGAGCAGGGCGGGTCGGGGCGCAGCTTCACGATCTCCTCCTCGTCCGGCGACAGTTTGAAGGGGAAGTCCACCTCGCTGTCCTTCATGCCCTGCATTACGGCGCACAGCTTCCTGTTTTCGCTAAACGAAGCAGGATGCGAGACATCCCTGCGTCTGCCTAGACACGTCGCAGCCTTGACATGTGCAGGCCTTATTTCAGTTCATCAGGCTTCCTACACTTCCAGTCTCAGCGGTCCCTGTACGCAAGGGAAGGCAAGGCACAGGGTGGTTGTGGCTTGCCAGGGCTGCAGTATTATCTGGCGGCTAGCACCACTTGCATACCTTCAGCGTTGTGCGCAGTCCATTACAAACAAATTGGATCTGCAACAAAATGCGAACCTGTATGACGGACGATAGCACGCTGGAGGTGAGGTTGTAGAACTTGAGCAGCGTGTAGGCGTCCTTGCCAGCGCTGGCGGGCGGTAGGTGCTCCCGCAGCTCCTTCGCCGCTTCCTCCTTCCGCGGCGCCCTGGCCCAGCCCTCCGCCCCGCCCGACCTGCGACAAGACAACGAACTCATCAATGTAACTTATCAATGTAAGCAGGGTGCAGGTCGACAGGCGGACCATGCCGGCAGTGCTCGTGTGCCCGGACGTGTGTAGGGCGAAGGCCACAAAAATGGCAGCAGGTCCATGACTACATCGTGGAGGTTCCCGACGCGCTGTCTTTCAACAAAAACACTGGCGGTGCGTCAGAGCTCCAAAGCTAGACTGCAGCGAAACCCGCGCAATGATACCCGCTCCGGGCCCATCCATTGCCAGGCTTCCCCCTGCTGTCTGCAGTGCCCTGGGTGAAGCACTGCCAGCACTCAGCGACACATATCACTCTCCAACATCCCTGTGGCTGCTGGTTGGCTGTACGCAGCAGAGAAGAGAACACTGCGGGCAGGTCTTCGATGAGTGGCCGACTCAATTGAAATGCTTTGCAGAGTAAAGTACTGCAAGGCAGGACAGCGAAAGGTTGTACATTCAACTTATCAGGTACAATCCTCTGGTCGCAGATCTACCTGGGCTGGTTGTGTTGTAGGCCTTGGGCAGCCGCTGGCCGTCACTGGCAATGCTGACTATTATTCAACATTGAGTGTATCCATATTTGTACATTTAAGTGTTTAATTGTTACCCGGGCTGGTCGCGCGGGCTGTCGTAGGCATTGGGCAGCCGTTGGACGTCGCCCGCAACGCCGCCCTTCACTTGTATTTGATTTGTGAGCACTTGATGAGTGTCATGTGTCCTCATAGTCACCCGGGCTGGTCGGCCAGGCTGTTGTACGCCTTGGGCAGCCGCTGGCCGTCACCGACGACGCCGCCGCTGCCGGGCACAGCCTCCAAGCGCCGCTTCTCGGCAACGCCCTTGGATTTGCGGTGGCTGTCCTGGATCTTGGCGTAGCTCGCCTCATACTTGTCGTGGCTGCTCGTAACGACCTGCACAAGGGCTTGCGGTGGCTGAAATGGCTCGGCTGGCCCGCAGTGCACGGGGAACTTTGCAGCTCAGTGCGAGTTGAAACGTCGACCAGAGCCTTGATGTAACACAGTGTGCGGCAAATCACAACGAAGTGTGGTGGAAGACACTGGCAGCAGCACGTCTGATAGGCAGGTTCCGTGAATTGGATGGACGAGTCTGTACCACAGGCCCAGAGGAAACACATGAAGCGCACCCACAGGCGCAGGCACTCCCGCCAGGCGCTGACGGTCTCCGAGTAGTCCAGCGCCACCTCAAACAGGATGCGACCACCCTTCGACCTGTGCAACACGACCCACACATGAGCGCGGCAAGAGGCAAGACGCTGGTGAGGGTTGAGTCGACACGAAATGAGCACTACACAGCGGCAACACGGCAAGGGCTCCTGCGTCTCATTATCTGCGCATATGCACTCTGAAGCCAGCTTGGCTGCAAAGGCGTTCAGGGTTTTCGACGAGGCTTTGTGCACCACTTGGTGCGCCACAGCTCTAGGTCGCCGCAGCCGGTCTTGCGATCGAAGACCAGCTTGTCGGTCGAGCCGTCCGCCTCCCAAAAGCCCTGCCCGATCTGCTGCAACTTGTTGATCACCATCTTCCTACGCGGTACACTGGCAACACAGGTCGAGATCACTGCTCAATGCGAAAGATCAAAGCCAAGGCAAACGCTCAGGCGGGCATGGCAAGCAGGGAGACATTGCACACTATGTAGCTGCGGGACGGCTACGGCAGGTGCGACTTCGGATCGACAGACTTGCCGATGTCATCCGATGTCTGCACTGCTTGCCTGTGTATGGGCGTCATCGCGGCCCACTCCTGGCGCGCGTCCTTGGTGATGGTGAACTCCCAGGGCAGCCCCTCCAGCTGCTTATCGGCGTCCACCGCGTCCAGCGCCGCCGCCGCCGACGCCGCCGCTGCATCCTCCGACGCCTCGGCAGCCGCCTCCGCCGCCTCGGCCGCGGCACCTGCAAGTGCCACCTAATGCATCCGCGCAGCAGTGAGGCTGGAGAGCGGCCTTGTTGGGTCGATGGTGGCGCATCAGGAACGGCTGTGCAGGTGGATGCAGCTGGCGTCAGAGCTTCAATCGACCTGGGACGCCATGATAACGTGTTCTGAGGTGACACAGCTATGAGATGTGATACGAGTGCAGCCATAGCGACCACTGGCAACAGCTCAGGCCGTCATACAAGCGCTATGAAAAGGTGCAGCGGCAGCCTGATCGAGGACACCAATGGTCTTACAAGCCTGGCCATGGGCTTGACAGAGGAATTTGCTCCCGAAGGGGCTGCAGGGCGCACAGCCTTGCGCTGGCGAGCATGCTGTGTCAACATATAATGCTAGGCTGCCGCCTGCTCGAATCGTAATAGTAAAGGGCTGCATGTAGGGTTCAGGGAAGGCAGGCACCTGCGGGATCCGTGGCGGGAGGGTGCGCGGCCATGTCGCCGATGTACAGGCCCTGCAGCTCCGCCGCATGCGCCACCACCTTCTTCAAAGCCTCGTGCTCAACGGCGGCCCTAGCGAGGTTGTCTTTCATCGGCCTGCGGTAGCATAAGGCATGTGACACTCCACAAACTACGACAATCTGGGGCCGGTTCAAGCAAGAAGTTTGCCGTCTGTTGCAGGGGGAAAGTGTGTAGCAGTGACAGTGACCGTGGAGCACAAACGCTTCGGATTTTGCGCATCGACGTCATTTGCAACCGGATCGCACACATTTCGGTTTGACGCTTTGCAGCCTACGCCGAGACAATTGGCACAGTTATGACGAACCACGTCTGGCCTCCGCCCCTGGTGGGCCATCATGTCGGCCGTAACCTCGGGGATGCGCTGCAGCAGCCGCTTCAGCCGCGCCATTGGATTCTGACTGTTGACACTGTCAAAGCTCAACAGGAAATTTGGATGGCCGGCTCGACGACGCACTTGGCCTCCGCCAGGCGGGCCATCATGTCAGTCACGACGTCGGGGATGCGCTGCAGCAGCCGCTCCAGGCGCGCGCGCTTGACGTGCTCCGCCTCGTCCGGCCGCACCAGCGGCTTCGTGCCCGGCCCCTCCCACTCCTCGTCCGACCTGCGCAGATCAAATCAACGCTAGTCGTCCTGTAATGTCGCTTGGCTATGTGTTGGACATCCAGCGCTCCGCCTCAGGGCCGCACCAGCGGCGTGCCTGGCCCCTCCCACTCCTCGTCCGACCTGCGCGGGACGTCAAGCATAGTTCTCCTGCAATTTGAGGCATGGCTGCAAACAGAAGGACGGAATGCTGCGCGACACGCACCAGCTCCACAAGGCATATTTGGTGCAGCAGCGTGGGAGCCTTCTGCGCTTCAGCATTGCTGGCACGCAAGATCGTTTATAACATCTGGGTTTGAGGGGGCAATGCAACAGGCACCAGGTGCAAGAGTCCAAGCAATCAGTTACCGCCTGAGCATCGCTGGCACCCAGCATCTCAAGCAGCGTCCAGCTTTCATGCAACAGTAATTCAGGCTGGAGGGCGCACCAGGCCGTCTCTTCGTGCAGCGCTGCGTTCTCCGCCTGGCGCTTGCGAATGCGGCGCGCCGCCGCCTCCTGCCGCTCCCTGGCAGCTGCGCTCCGTGCCTCTGATGCGCTGTGCGCCTGCTTTCAACAGCGACCCAAGTCAGCTAATCGCAATCAGGGCAGCATGAACGGCAAAGCGGAGCTCCGCCATCGTATATGATTACAAGCTCTCCGCGCCTTTCCCGCTGTCTCGGAGGCTACGGGAGGCAGTTGACACACACCAGTTGACAAGCCCGCAAGACCCACAATGCAGGGTAGGAGTGAGCTCGTATGTCAGATGCGCTGCAGTCAGTCGCCAGCTAGCGTCCGTGGTGGGCATTCCGTGACGCACCTCCAGCGCCTGCCACTGCGGGCGTCACAGCGTGGACCACACCCAGGGCAGAGCGTAACTGTGTAGGGCGAAATGTCTCGATCGCAAATGCTGTGGCATGCCGGAACACACCTGAAGCTTCTCTCGCAATTCGGGCGTCGCAGCGAGGTCCGCAGCCGGCATTGTCCTCCGCCGCCAGCAGCGTCGTGGCGTCCGTCGCCGCCTGACCGATCAGGTGCGCACCATCTTCAGGCAGGCGCCACAGGAGGCACGGATAATGAGGTGGGGCGATGAGCCGCCTTACGCTCAGATAACGACAAGCTAGCATTCGTTCTTGACATCAAGTGCACAATTCATGTTTCCTTCTCGTGGGAGCAGCGCTGCTTCCACGAGAAGAAAACATGAATTGTGCACTTGATGTCAAGAACGAATGCGGCAGGCTGCATGACACGGCGCTGTCTTGAGCGCAGCAGAAACATTGTGAGCTCAGGGGAGTAGTGGTGCGGTGAAATGCACCAGATGGAGGCATCCTCACCGACAGCACCGTCTCCGCCAGACGGTCCCGCTCCTCAGGGAGGTTGTGCGTGACGGCGAGGTGCAGTGCAGTAGCACCTGCCTTGTTGCGTGCGCTCGCGCTCGCGCCTGCATCCAGCAGCGCCTCCACAAGCCAGTGCTTGGTCGCCAGCACCGCCTGGGACAACAATTCGGGGTATGTGTGTCAGCGTCCGATACCATAGTGAAGCCTGCAGCTTGAGACCCTTAGTGCCTGCAGCCAGCAGCGCCTCCACAAAGCCTGCGCTTGGTCGCCAGCACCGCCTGCACAGGCTTCCATTCGAAGCTCAGCAAGGGCCTAGCGACCTATGAGGGTGGGCGCCCGCCTTGTTGCGCGTTGCGCAGGCTGCTGCGTTCAAGTGAGCCTTCGCCGGCTTGAACTGGGCCGCCAGCACCTCCTTCAATGATACGACACCACTGCTTGCTCACCATAACCCGTGGACATGTGCCCCGAGTGACGGCCACTTTCACTCGGCACCGCCAACTGTCACCTGGGCGACAGTGTGGAAAGCAACAGTCAACCTGCTCACGCTCAACCCAAACCATGGCACAGATGCAGCCCAGGAGAAATACCAGCGCCAGCGCATACATCGTGTAGGATGGCACCGCTGACAGCGGGTACTGAACAGGCCGCCAGTCTGTGGCAGTATTGGGAGTAACGGCAAAAGGCGATGCAAATACTCGGGACCTGCACATGGGCGCGGACGCTATGATTGTTCATCTTGTGCAACAGGAACTTTCTGTGGGCGTCGAGGTGTGAAAATTGGCGCCGCGCTGCAGCAGCTCATCTGGTGCAGATGTAACATTCCACCCTTGAAGTGAACCCGGCGCACCTTGTGCAGCAGGAAGTTGCCCTGGCCGTCGCGGGCATTGGCGTTGGCGCTGCGCTTCAGCAGCTTGCGCCACGTGGCGTCATCCACCGGCATGCCCACCAGCGCGTGCATCTGGTCCGCGTTGATGGCGAAGCCCTGGCGAAACGGAGCAGACGCCATGTTTCCAAGTGGTCTGAGCGACCTTTCATGATATCAATCACACGACTTGCTGGGCGCAATGCTGGAGATGCAATGTCAGTGGGCGACCTGAAGCATGACAGAGGGCGGAAGCAGCAGAAAGGGAAAGTCGCCAACACATCGGGCCTGGGAATCAATGACACAAGAGCCGCACCTTCTCGTCCGCCAGCAGCCGCAGCAGCGGCATGTTGCGGCCGGCCAGCGTGTCGCTCACCAGGCGCTTCAGCGCGGCTCCCTGCACAGATGCTGAGATCGCTTGCAGGAGGATCACAAAGAGCTGTCTCCAACCTTCAGGTGCGCTCAGGCCATTACTGGCAGCCTGCTTTGCTGTGCAACATGGCTCAGATGAGACAGTCGAGGCAAGATGTGCCGACGCGTCCATCAAGCAATATCAGAGAAAGCCAGCCGTGTGCGGGCTGTAGGGACACAGGGAGGCCTTGTTAAAACCCATAAAGCGACAGCACAGCCCTCGCCTTGGTGAACGGCTTGAGCGTAGAGTCGCGATGCTTCTGCAGCCAGGCCACCATGAGCTCCGCATCCTTGGGGGACATGTCCGCATACAGTGCCAGGGTGGTGTCCGCCAGCTGCCACCGGCCCAGCACGTGCTCCAGAAACTGCGTGCAGAAAATGCAATGGTGAAAAGCAGCCCTGATGGTACCTAACAGCTGCCCCTGACAGCGACCAGGTCCGCAAACAGCGCCCTGAGGTGTCGGCCAGCTGCCACTGGCCCTGCATGTGTGTTGCACAAACTGCGGGATACACATGCTGCACACATCAACACGCGAGGGGCTGGCACACCTCTCCAGTGGGGCAGCGTCAGGCTGCATGTTCCTCCGGAGGATCCTCCCCCACCCCCAACCCCAAGCGACCTTCGAGCTAAATGCTAAAAGGCGCAGACTGCCAGGTGCACCCAGCTCAGCAGCGGCATACACAGCGGCACATGAATGCCTCATTGGCAGCCGTCGGATAAATCACCTCAGCCACAGCGCCCAGAGCGTCATCGGCCTCCCTTTGCACGGCCAGCAGCAGCGGCGGCGGTACTCCGGCAGCCGCACCCGCCGGCGTAGCCCGCCGCGTGTGGATGTCCGCCTCCTGTAAAGTGAGATTTCGAAGTTTTATCAGCTGCGTAAACACCACCAAGGCCCAAGGACAGAATGTGCCATCCGCATGCAGCCGCTGCAGCTGCATGCAGCCATGTACCCACATAGAACAGCCACGAAGAGGCTGCGTTACACCAGCCCTCCAGCGGCATTGAAACCAAGAAGATGAAACCAAAGAGAGAGAGATTGCGATGGTGGATGTGCCTTGAAAAGCCCACGTTGTCGACGAGCAACTTCGCGATGGCCGTCTGGTCTGTGTCGACCGCCGCGTGCAGCACCGTGAAGCCACGCGCGTCCACTGTTTCGGCCAGCAGCTGTCGCCGCTGTGCCTTTAGCGGCGCATGCCACAGCATGGCCTGCAGCGTGGAGGCGCATGCTTGTCGACTTTCGAAAGGGCTGCAGGTTGAGGATGTCCAGGGCGTCCCGCTGGTGCACGTGATGATAGAAGCTGGTATGCTGAGCTGAGTCTGAGGCTAGGTCAACTTTTAAGTCCAGTAGGTTCTGAGCTTGCAATTGCAAAATTTCCGGCGCCATGCAAGAGTTCCGATCTCCCAAAGCTATCTCAGTCTCATATTCTGCAAGTCCTCACCGACAGCAGGCTCTCGTCTCCGTTGAAAACCGCCAGGTGCAGCGCGCAGATTATCTGCTGCTGTGGATACGCGATTCTGGAGGGACTTGGCGCAGCAGCATCCAGACACGGCTCGCGTCAGGTATCCGCATGGCTGCTGTTGGCCTGTTGCGTTGAGGCGGGGTCCAGGTGCACAACCGTTCTCGAGCCAGCAGCTCTGGGCCTGTCAGCTCGGTCGAGCAGCCTGCTAGGTCAGACTGTATGGCTCAGCCGCACACCTGAAAAGCGGGGTGCCGAGCTCGCATGCGGAGTCCAGCGCGACGGCCGCCTTGGCCCGGTTCTCTGCCGCCTTCAGGCGCTCCAGCACCACCTCCAGCACCTGCAAATGCAAGTGCTCCTGAGGAAGTGCAAAACTTCAGAAGTATATGAGGAAGGGGAGCCCTGTCATCTGCCGCCTTGAGGTGCTCGGCCACGGCTGCTGGACCTGTACGCGTGGGGCTGCAACGCTTCACGCACGGGCTCATCGCTGCAGCGGGGGTTGCGGTGCCTTGACAGCGTAATAATGTTACACACCAGCACAAGGTCGTAACCTGACGAGACATTCGAAGGGGTTTGCAACCTCCCAAGGCCCCGCACCTGCGTGCCCTCCAGCTTGGCAACGGCAAAGTAGACCGCCGTCATGCGCGGCTCGTCGCCGCACTTGAAGCGCATATCCGGCTTTGAGTAATGGAGGACCTGCACAATCCAGCACACATCAATCCATCACCAGATCCAGAGTCGGTTTGTGGAGACTTGAAAACATAGATGATACCTATTTGAACAGCAGCCGCAACAGTTCCTATGGCAAGCGGCTCATTGCGCTACTCTGATCCTGAGAGCGTATCCTCGGAGGTGCACGCAAACCCGGAGCGGCTGTGGTCACAATCCTGCGCCAAGAAATTTGAGCGACAGGCGCACCGTCTTCAGCTGCAGCAGCTTGTCGGCTGGCGGAGGGGATCCGGCGCCCTGCAATTACATGGACCACCGTCACATGGGACAGCGCATTTGATCATTTTACACCTGTACCTGCAGCAGCATGCAGCACACCCCAGGCATGTACCGCCTCTGAGACCCATAGCGTGAGCAGAAGATATACTTAGGCGCAGTGTCGCGCCTGCAGCTGCTGCAGCAGGAGCAGCGTGGCGGTGGCGCCCTTTGCGTCCGCCTCGCCCACGCCGCCGGCGCGGTGTTGTGCGGCGACCGCGCACAGCGATTCCAGCAGCTCTGCGGGCGCCGCCGCCTCCACTGCTACGAGCACTGGCGGCCTGCGCGGCGGCAAGCAAACATCTTTGTTCCTGTTTACACGGGAAGTCCACGTCTGGGAGCAGGATTGCCTTTGCCGCTGCCAGCGGCGGCGGCAAACCCAACGGCAGTCAAACAGAAGCCTGGCAGGGTGTGACAGGATGTCCGTACAAGTCTGTAACTGCCCAAGCGAGGCCGATGCCCCTGCGGAAGCCTTGACATGCAGGGTGAGTCCAGTAGGCACACGCACGTTGTCGAGTGTTCAGCATCGCCGGCACCTTTTCAGCTGCTTGATGCAGTCCGGAAACACCTCGAGCTCAACCGCCACGATCTGCGAGTGGTGCTTCCAGATGCACTCCTCGAATGCCGACCGCTGGTGCGGGTACCCCCGCGGCGCCTGCGCTTGCACCTCATGAATGTGCCAGACTGCTGACGTAGGACCGCTGCATGCTGAAGAAACCCGTGGGGTCCTTGCTCTGTCACGGCATCGGCAACGCCGGCCGCAAACATGTCAGCCATGTGCTTCCAGAGCAATATCATGGTAAAAGGTGGCCGGCAGGTGACACGAGTTTCAGTCTACATCCGTGCACTTCCAAACCCTAGATGCTCATTTTGACTGAGGCATACACCCGTCAGGTGACCAGACGGAGCAAATCGCTGAATGTCGTTCCCAGATCCCACGCTCTAAACCCTAAAGCGCGCACCAGATTGACCAGCCGCAGCGGCCGCGACCTGTTTCGGTCCACTACCCGGATGTGCTCGTGCAGCAGCTTGAGGATGTCGGCGGAGCCCGCCTCCACCGCGGCGGCCCAGTAACACCCTATTGCAGGGTTTTGAGCTGCTCAAGCTGAGCTCATTGCAGCGCCGTATCAAATCGTTGAATACGGGTTAAAGAACAGGTGGTGCACGTGTGACACGTTTCCAATGAAGGCCTAGCAGCACGATTGTTGCAGTTCACGAAACGTACCTTGCTTCAGGGACAAATTGACCAGGTTCTGGTTTTGCCTGCACCGGATCAAACAGGGTCGTTCAACAGCAACAATACCGAACAGCCACCACAGAGCATGCCTACGAATCCATGCAGGCTCTCCGCCAGACACAAACCCGTACGTAAATGCATGCGTGCGCAGTGCGGGCTTTGCATCGATGCACCACAGGTGGAGGCCGGACAGAAGGCGTCATGCACACACTATTTTGCCTGTGCTCCCCAACCCCGATAGGAAGCCAGGTCAAATATCCGAGAATGCCACAACCCCACAGCAGCGGCAGTCCGCACACCTCGGGCCAAGCGCAGTCAGGACCTCGGTCGCGACCTTCACATCACCCTTGCATGCCTCCAGCAGCCGCTGCGCCTCCCTGTTCCACGATGCATTAGTGTTGCAGATATGCATTGACGAGATGTCATTGGTTCGTTCACTGTGCGCCAATCTCGAGGTCTTGAGGCCTGAATAAAGGATGGCAGCTCAGTGCTGCCTCAAAGGAGCTTGCGGCCTGCAAGGCAGCAGTGAGGCGCGAGCAGCACAGGCGCATTGAGAGACAAAAGGCAGCGGGCAGAGGCTATATTCAAGGATTTGAGGGCTCACTCCGCTTGTCGCCTTGGGTCTGGCACTGCTGCCTGCAGCAGAGCAACAGAAATATTGATTTGGAAGATTTCAGAAGTACATACAACGTGATTCGTGTCTAGCTAGATTGCATCTGCCACGCATAATCACTGCCGTGGTTGATACTGCCACCAAGAGTTTGCCACTGACACGCGCCGAATAAATTTGAGCAGGCATCAAGCCTTGCAAGTATGGCGTAGTATGCCTCAAAACGCCTTTTCAACACAGCTTTTCACCTGCGGCCGCGCCCCAAGGAAGCCGCGCTTCAGACCGGTCGAAGCCTGGCCCGGCTGCTGCTGCCTAACAGGCGGCTGCTGCCGGCTGGGCGCCTGCTGCGGCGCTGGCTGCCTGCCAGGCGGCTGCACCTGCGGGTGCTGTTGCCTCCCTTGTGGCTGCTGCTGCCTGACCGCTGGCTGTTGCTGCGGCTGCCTGCCAGGCGGCTGCGGCTGCTGCTGCCTGCCTGGTTGTTGCCGCTGTTGTTGCTGCTGCTGCCGAACTGTTGCCTGCCGTTGTGGCGGCTGTCTGCCGGGCGTCTGCGGCTGCGGCTGCTGCGGTTGACGCGCCAGAAAGCCGCGACTGAGGCCGCTGGAGGACTGGGTCGGCTGCTGCTGCCTGCTCGCCTGCTGTGGCGGCGGCTGCTGCTGCTGCTGCTGCTGCTGCTGCTGCTGCTGCTGCTGCTGCTGCTGCTGCTGCTGCTGCCAGGCCGCCTGCTGCTGTGACGGCGGCGGCAGCTGCACGGCCTCCGGCTGCGGCCGCGGCTGCTGCAGCGACAGCGGGTTGTAAGCAGGCCGCTGCTGCGGCGGGTTGTAGATGGGCCGCTGCTGTTGCGGCGAATGCTCAACGGGCTGCTGCAGAGCTCGCTGTGCTGCCTGCTGCGCATCCAGCGTAGCCTGCGCCCTGCAGCGACGCAGCGGCGTTGCGTTCATTGCGTGCAGCGGCGGTGTGGCTGATCATGGGTCAATGCCCGGCAATGTGACGGAGATGAGCATCTGGCAAGTCGGTGTGTGCGCTCGACCTCGGAGCCCATGACATCTTGCTACCCTCATGCCATTCTTCTGCCCTGTTTGCAGTGCGAATGTGCGATTCTGTCCTGTTGATGCGGTGTGCGCGTCCTTTGATGTGTACTCTTAATCTGTGTCGATGAGGCCGCACCTCTTCGCCTCGTGGCCGTCCGAGTCCTTCCCGTCTGAGCCGTCGCTGCGGTGCCCATTCATGTGGGCCAGACGCAGCAGTCAGATGCTGTGTTGACTGCTGTGTAGCATTTGGCAGCGGAGGTGCATCATGTGCTCAAGGCAACATGAACGGTGCTTGATGTCCACAGCAGCATCTGCATGCGCTGTCCAGGCGTGCAGCAATATGTGCATTACGCGAAAAGCTGGTGCATGCACAGTTGCCGGCCGGTGTAATGAGGGCGCTGGCAGATGAAAGGCTTTTACAAAACTGGCTCACCCGGAGCGGGACACGGTCTGTTCCGCCACCTGCTGCTGCGGCAGCAAACGAAGCCGTGTCGAGGCGTGAATTTGAACACATTTTTACTGACTTCTACCTTGTTCCTGGACATGCAGATGACATGCTAGGCCTGATTCGGGGCCTGCAGCGCTGCATCGTGATGCGCCATCTGGTTCCAGCACATTCCAGCACATTGTGCTTCGAGGGAACCCCGTACTTGCAGGGCGTGCTGGTATTCCTGGTACGCCTGATTGGCTTGCTGCTGCCAGGATTGCCATCTGCACACATGCACCGTCGGCTCAGTGCGGGGCTTTGCTTATTACTTGAAATGCCTGTAAATTTTCGGACTGCAAGCCGATGCATGACAGCCTGGCCGAGAGCACGGTGTGCGGGGTTCATATCGCCTATGTGTTGGAGCCAGAGGAGTGCATCGAAACACGGCTTACCAGTTCAGGCGTGCATGCACTTGCATCAGAGCCGCAGCAGCAGGGTGCGGGCCAATGAAGACGCTGTAACTCACGCTGGCTCGTCGGTTGCGCCTCCAGCGGCCTGCTGATCCGGCGGCCGCCATGCCGACGCCGACATTGGGGCAGGAGTTCCTGCCAGATTTAGGAGGTGGTTAGCTGCTGCTGGGGAGTGATGGATCGGTCGCGCGACCGCCTTGACCCTGCAGGAGCAAATGCGCCCAGGATGTTGGTGGGTGCTCAGGACGTGACAGCGCGCCGCTGCCAGCATAGGCACCCTGGGACTGGCCAAAGCAACTCACATTGCCCGAGCTCCGTTGCAACGCCAATTGGCACAACACGCCTCATCTGATCTGGCTCAGGTGGTTGGCTCTACATCATGGAGCCGGAGGAGCAGATATCTGCTGAGAACACACTTTGTTGTTTCTGCATCCCCCGGTCGACTGCCTTGTACAAGCTGATCTGCACACTGCCAAGCTTCCAGCCTGTGTTGCCTGTTCACTAGACGAGTGCTGCGCGGCCTTTGCACTACGTTTGCAAGCCCGTGCAATACAACAACTGTTCCGAAAGTTGCACTTTGGTGAACGTGCTGTGCACGCTGTGCTGTCGGAACGGAACGAGATTACAAGCGGTCAATTTTCTTGGTAGCTTTCCCTTACAGTTACACTTGCGCTTGCATGTTGTGAAGCGTCACGGCAGACTCAGGGAGCCGCTTTCTACTGTAGGATCGCGGCTAAACTTGCTGGGCACTCAGTTGACAACTCCAACGTCGCTTCAGTAAGCACAGCCAATCGAAATGCCATCTTCAAAAGGATCGAAACAGGGAGCTGTATCATCCGTATAGCCCACTGCGTGCAAGCAGCCTTTGGATACAACAAAGGCAGTGCACGCTATCATCTGCTTCAGTTCTGGCAGTGAGACTGCGGTGCCGCACGACCCGGACGCCCTCGCGACTGCGATGCTCTTCGTTCAGCAGTACCTGAGCGACATGGGCTACACCGCCGGTCACCCACCGCACATCTTGCTCGTACCATCGCTTGATGACATGGTCTCTGCGCAGCGCCGTGCATGTGCAAAGCGGACTCGACTTCGCCGTGGTGTCCCTTCAGCTTTGTTATCTGGTGCATGCAGCGCTGCGCAGCCTGGAGCAGCAGACGCAGATGAGGTTTGTGAAGGCCATCTCCCGCGCAGTAGCACGCTGCTAGAGGTGCGCACTCGCATCACTGCATTGCAGTGTGTGACTTTGCCTCCACCGCTGTTGCACGCCCTGCATATGAGCCCCGTATGGGTGTTTCCCACCTGCACCCTGGTCAAACGCCGGATCATGCTGTAGGCACATGGTTTACCAGCACCTTGAGGAGAAAGCAGGGGGCATCGAGGAGGCGCAGGCGGCCAGCCACACCATTGCAAAAGAGGAGGCGCTTTTCCAAGCTGAAACTCTGCAGCATTTCATACCTTGCCTTCTTGTATTCAGATGGTGTATCGGCATCTGGAGGAGGAGGCGGGCGGCGATGAAGAGGCGCAGGCCGCCAGCCACTGGCCCGTGGTGGCCAACGGTGCGATTTGTTGCAAAGGGCGTCCAGACTGCACTGGTTTGGAGAAATCCCTGCTGTGTCTGTCCACTGGCGGTCAGTAGGCAGAGTGTTGTTTGGCGAGTACCTTCTCATCGATGTTGTCCTGGTTGTTGCACTGCTCAGGCGCCATGTACCTGCGGTGCACGCAGTCAAGCCAAAGGTCACGATGTTGATGCAGTGAAAACGAAGGTCAGGAAGCATCGCGCAGAGTCTTCCTTTGAGGAACATATGGAGTTCTAGGACTGCTTTCTGCGTGGAAACAGCTGACGGACAAGCCGGGTGATCGGATCCATACAAGCAGAGACTAACGGCGGGGTGCCGACATTGCAGGTGGTGTTGATTGTACGTCCGGAATGGCTCCTTCGCCCGGCTGATGCCAAAGTCTGCCACCTGTGGACAGCAATTGTGACGAGTTTGCACATACGCCTGCATCTGCCAGGGTTTTGCGTGGGCGTGCCACAGATATGTCACGATTGCCATGTCTTGACTTTCAGTATGATTTCATGGCGGCAAGAGTTGAGCGCGTGTTTTGCACCATCTGTGACTGATGCCAGTAATGTGCACCGCCTGCTCAGACAGCAATCCAAAGCAGGTCTTCAATGACAGCTGACAACACACGTAGCCACCAACCTTGGCGCCGCCGTCAGGGCCGGTCTCCAGCAGGATGTTCTGCGGCTTCACGTCCCGGTGCACCAACGAGGGATGTGCAGTACGCCAAACCCTCTGCCACGTCCCGCGCAATCTGCAGTACATCCCGAAAATGTTGATTGTACCTTATGCATTGCAGAAACCCACGAGGTTGGTGCACATGACAGGGGGACAGACGCTTCCAGGACCCAGCTGTATCTGCCAGTTTGAGCATGACGGTTCTGCTAAGATCGTGCCGCCACGTGGCGGCACGAGGATGCAGCAGAAAGACAGCTGATCTATGTGTCTGTCTGCCTGATGCGACCTGCGCAGCTGCAGGCCCTATGCTGCTTCAGTTAAGACCTGCAGCTCAGAAGAGCAGCTTCCCACATCTGCAGAATCTGTAGGTAGGTCAGGCAGCGCCTGCGGCGGTCGTGGATGCGCTCGGACAGGTTGCCGCCCTCCACCAGCTCCATGGTGAGGCACGCGCTCGCGGGGTCCTCCAGGCACGCCCCCAGCACGCGCACCTGCAACATGCCGAGGCAATGCCGTATAGCTTGGAGAAGGCAGGACGCTCGAACGACATCCACCAGCTCAGGCGACAGCCGGATCTCGTCCACCAGAGCCAGGTACTGCGCCTTGGGCGACGGCGCGCCGCGCTGCGCCGGCTGCTGCCACACGCTCGGCAGCTTCTTCACTGCAACGCGCTCACCGCGCCAGGTGCATTCGTACACGTGTCCACAGCCTCCAGAACCCTGCGGTCAAAACGGCTCATCATGAACTGTGGAGGGAGTGCCACAAAATCGCATTGCCCGCTGGCTTGCCCCATATTGCTGCAAACCGAATTGATGTCGGGCGCCACTACGCTTCAGTGGTCATACCTTGCGCCACTGCAGCTGGTCTTCGTTCAGGTCGAACCCAGTACACTGTACTGGCAGCGTTGCAGATCATGCAAGACACGCCGGAAACCAATGATACAGAGCTTGACTCCTCCAGAGGCGCACCAACGGCTCGCCCAGGTAGGGTTTGATCTCGGTATCGTACTAGCAGTCCACCATCAGTTCCACAGCGTCAACCAGCGAAATGGTGTCCTGTTGCGGCGGAATGTACATTGCCTGCATGAAAAATTACTTGGACTCAGTATTGCATCGCTCGGAACAGGAGGCCCGGGAAGGCATGCTGCCGAAAAGCAAGCTGCCAGACATGTCTGGCAGGAAGCTTGGAGCTCTCAACCCTTCAAAGCTGGCCACATGCTGCCATTGCTGCAGTGCAGAGAAAGGCGCCATATATCTATAGATAGTGGCTGGTTCTGTTGATGTCGCACCAGGTATCCGGCAGCCACCCGGATATGCGCCGGCGCCTCTTGCTCAGGCGTATGCAGCGGCCCGTGCCAGGAGTGTCGCCGCACCAGCGCCGACACAACGTTGCCCTGGCCGCCACTGTACAGGCACATGTCACCATCAGCCCCCTCCCGGTGGCTGCGAGAATCTGCCAAAGCAGCAAAGTGGCCGGCAGGCGTCAGTATAATGGGCTCAAGCACATCACCATCAGCGGCGGTGCGTCTGGTGGCTGGCACTGTGGTGCACCGAAGCTGCAGTGCTCTGCGGCAGCTCTCGGCATATTTATCACGGTGTGTGATGAAGCTTTGTCAACGCAGGACAGTGTGCCATCTGCAACAGCAGGGGATCGTCATCTCGGGTCATTGCCAGACGATGTAGCTCCATCTGGCACCTGGTAATTCTGAATCGCTGGCGAGGCGTGGCGTAACGATGTCCACCAGGCTTGTTGACGCCCGACGCAGCAGCACCGCCCGTCGCTCGATCTCGGACATGTTCGCATACTGACCTGCCGAGTCTTGCCGTCCTAGGCCCTGCACGGTGATGTGGTCGACATCAGTATATCAAAGTTGAGCTGTTCAGCATTTTTCTATTTTACATTCTCTATTTTAAAATAATTTCTACCTTGCAGCGCATGATTGGCGTCCGCATTCCAGCTGCCCACGTCGTGCTTAGACGCTGACACTATCAGCACTAACGAGCTCACTAGCTGCATCTAGTGGCAGGGCAAACTGCGGACGCAAAGGTAAGTGAAAGACCAGGGAGATGCACTTGTCATACCTCTGACATCGAGGCACACGCATCCGCGTCGCTCGCCAGTTAGTCTGCAACGCCAACCCTTGATGCGCCTGCAGCAGCAGCAGCAGCTCGTGTCCAGCGATAGGGAAGCTCAATCACGCGCTGGATCTGCGGCCTACATGCTGTGCATTTGCCAGCGCGCAGCAGGCACGAAAAAAACTCTCCATCAGGCGACGGCAAGGCATGTGCACCGGTGCAAAGGATCTGCAGTATGCAATGATGCAGGCAGCTTCATGCCGCTGATGACCCACTGGCAAACTGACTGATGGGAGCGCTACCTCACCCTGCATTGCCCTGATGCCACTGGGCGTACGTCGCCCAGCTGAGCGCGGAAAGCCTGCTGGGAGCACCGCTGAGCGACTGCTGGATCACAGGCTTCCACCGGGAGACCTGCAGCCACGCCATGCAGCCATCGAGCAGGTCCATGGCGAGGTATCATGGTGCGGATGAAAATGTCTGACGTCAGTGTTTTGTGGCGGCAGCACGACAGCATCTGCAGGCAACTTTACGTCGGCCTCAAACTATCCACCAGGACGCACATCGCGTCACGCACATTGCGACCGCACCGCTGGCGCCCCATCATCTGCCACATGCTCAGGGTTGTCGCTGTGCACGTGGCCACGCAGCAGGGCTGTGCCGGATGAACCAGCGCGCGTGCTGGTGAAGCGGTGTCGCAGTTCCGCCAGCAGCCTCAGCCGCAGGGCTAGGTCTCGTTCTGCATCAGAAGCGGCCTTGTGTCGCATTGACCGCTGCCGCCGCCAGCACCTGAGGCACCAGGACCGGCACATGGCAAATGCCGCCAGGGCTGGTAGCACCAGGAGCACACCTGTGGCGAAGCATGGCATGCGGTTCAGCTCCATGTGTTTTCACAGCTTATATGGTCGCAAGCAACAGCACATGATGCAAACCAGGGACGGTAGGGCATCATGGATGGTTGGTGGCATCAACTGGGGCCCGGGTTCTCCGGACAGACACGTGTGTAAAAGTCTGCCTGCCCGAGCCATGGTTCACCATCAGATTCAACTGTGGGGGGCGCACCCGCAACGGCACTGGTCAGGGCACCCGCTGGAGATGAGCCGTGCCTGGCAGGCGGTGCAGGTCCTGCGCTGGCAATATGAGCACACAGCTACGACGAAGCAAGGGCGCTGCTGCTGGGCGCCAGCGCAACCAGAAAACCGTGCGCCCTCTTCATAGTCATCAAGGTCGACAGAGTCCTTTTCACACTTCCACCAAAATGACCCACGATATATAGTGGGCACATGCAGGCTGCGCCGCTAGTGCACGCAGTGATGGAAATCTCGGTGGTCGCTGTGCACATCCGGCCGCAATATTGATAGGACACAAGGTGGATGAGCCAGTCGCACTTGGTAAAGCCGTGTTGTCAGTGACGAGGACAGCAGTAGTAGCAGCGCCTACGACTGGCAAGGGATTGGCCGCAGCTGCTGCCGGCAGGAGTCTCATTGTTGTGGCGGAGAGAGCTCCAGAGGGCAAAAGTCCAAAGTGCTGGATGACGCCCTGACGTGCTGCCTGCAATGCACAAATTTCGATCATGGGAAGGGCGAGCTGCCTCGTCTATCATTCCGAGTGCATCATGCAACGTGATACACCAGACAGTGAACACGCAGCAACCAATGACACGGAACTCCGCCTAGGGGTCAAACGCTAAGGTTGGGGTTAAGCATGTACTCTGAACCTCAGGACATCAAATGATGAGAGATAAGAAAAGTTGCAACTTTTCTGCCGACATGTTTGCTGCCTGATGCACCCTTTCCTGCGGATTCGTCTTCGACATTGGGGTCTGCAGCAAGCTCGTCGAACTGGGGCCTCCTTGCTTTTGTGACCATCGTGTTCACACTTCAGTTCAGCGCCACCGCAGTGCCTTCCGTCGGTATGAAGCGCTGTACTTCCATTACATGCAGATTGTGCTGGATTGGCTGGCAATTGGCTTCCTGGCACTGACCAGGTTGCTTGGGGTCAAAAGTCTGCACAGCCATGTTTCTAAGCATGGCTGTGCATGTTGATAATTGCCGGCCAGAGCAAGTGACGCAATGGACAGCCACCCACTGCACACAATCACATGGTGATTGACGGGTGCAAAAATGCAGAGATGCGGCGGCGCCTCCTGCGTGCGCCGACGGCCGCTGGGGTGGCGGGCAAGTCACCGGCAGCCACAATTGCCTCCAGACTGCAGATCCTCAGCCGGCCGCTTGGCAACTGTCCCAACGATGTGGAGGCCCAGATTTCCAACGGCGTCAATGCCGGCGCGAGGTCTGACACGCCTACGCACCCACAGCTTGCGGCGCATTCACGGCATGCATAAGGAGCTTGTTGATGCGAGCAGCATGCTGATGGCTGCACCACACGTCAAGCTGCTCCCTTCAGCGCCTTGTTGAATCTTTGCGGCTGGCCGCGCCACTTCTGATTCGCGATGCAATGATGTGCTGCTCTTCAGGTTCCCCTACATGGTCTCGCTGCGGAGCTCACAGGAATGTATTGGACACACGTTGATGTGAAGTTCTGGCTTTCAACCAGACGGTATATACATTATTACGACCTCGCTGCAAGGAACCAATACATCAACATGACCTGTGCACAATGATGCGCAGGTGGCTGGCGGTAGCGTGGCAAGTCCCATCCACTATTGTGGCGGCACCCTCATAGCGTCAAACCTGGTGCTGACAGGTGCAACTTTCTTTAATCTCGGTCGAACCTTCATACATCAGCGTCTGCAACGATGTGCACAGCGCTGTGATCCGCATTGATTTAATCATCTGAGGTTGCCACACAGCTTTGCTGCTGGCAGAACTTTACATCTCAAGTTCATGATTTCATGATTCTGCTGGTGCAGCGGCGCACTGCCTGCAATTAAATCGAACCACCGCCAGCAGCAGCAGCAGCAGCAGCGCTGGTAGCAGCACTGATTTGCCGGTGCGATGTGTCGATAGTGCTCCTTGAGATGCGAGAAAGCTTGACAGTGGCTGACGAAAAAAGCATGCTGCAAGAGGGCTGCATCGTTTCAGAATTTGCCGTCTGCCGTTTGGCCATCGGGTTAAATGGCTACTGATGTGCCGGTCACATAATGGGAACTCCTGCGCTGACACGCTCTGCAGGCCGGGGGCTGGCTGCCCAACTACACGGCGGCTTCCAACCGCATTGCTGGAGGCAACTTGCGAGTTGCACCAATTGCAGTTATTGGCGCCCTTTGCTCCTCGGGGACGGGCGGTCCCGGCGCCGAAAGCATCCCCGTTGTGGATGTCCTGGTTCACCCCCTATGGAACGGTGTGCTGCTACACATATCAAATGAATGTCATGTGCATGGCTTGTCTTCATCTTCTAGAGAGCGACTTCCTGGGCGCCTATCGCTTTATATAACTGCGACTCGCATACCATCTTCAGGTATTTCAATTTTGTCGTTATTAGTACACTTGTTCTCAGCTGCATGGCTTCTCAGTCCGCAGGCAATGTGAGCAGCGGGTACGACATGGGCCTTTTGGTGCTGTCGCGCAACGCGACAGCCGCTTCCGTGAGGCTGAATGATGCGTCTGTGGATCATGTCGACCTGGCGCCGCCCAATGGGGTGCCGCCTGCGACGTCCAACTTGACTATCATTGGGTGCGCCACCGTTGCTAGCACCTTTGTGAATGCAACATGCCGTTTGACGGAACAGGTCACTTCCTGCAGGCCCGCCGTCACGATTTTTCCTGGTACATTGTCAGGCGGACTTGTGAAGCAGACACCACATGATCACAGGCTGGTTCGTCAGCAGTCACTCAAAGTTTGAAACGAGTGTCTAATGCGCCAATGCAGGTTTGGCGCCACCAGCACAACATCAGCGAACCCCTCACCAGCCTTGCAGAGGGCCAGTGTCTCATACCTGACCGACAACATCTGCAAACAGATCCTGCCACAGAAGCTGCTCAGCCAGATGTGCACCGATGCACCAGGTGCAGTGCAGGAAATGTGCACACCGCTGTCGATGGAATCATGCACTGGTCACCATCAGAAAGCAATAAACTGATCCTGTGGCATCATTGACGCCATTGTGTTGGCGGTCCTAAGCGACAGCCTGCCTCCACAACTTGCAGGCACCACAACGTGCGGCGGCGACTCGGGCGGCCCCCTACTTCTGACGCAAGGCGCGCTGGCCATATGGCTGCTCTTTGAAGCTGCGCATGGTTGGTGTTCTCATTGTTACATCAAACAGGACTGCCTGGTATGTATCTTTAGGACCCCAAAAATGCATCGAGTTGAGCATGTGTTTCTGCATCGCAGACGAGGTCCCAGCAAACGACATTCAGGTCGGCATCACATCGTTTGGGCCGCCGCTTTCCTGTGGCGGCACGGATGCGTGCGCCGTTTGTACTGCCGGTCTGGCACTGCAACATGTCAACAATCTTGAGCATGCTACTTTAAAAATAATTATGGCTGATCCAGCGGCTCGTGCAAAGCACAACCACGGCTCATTTGCTGATGACTCCTGAGGCATACTGCCGCACATAATTTGTGGCGTGTCCAACGCAGGGGTTTATCTGTTTTCACCCGTGTGGAGTCGTTTAACGACTTGAGGAATGGCGCACTGTCGATACCTTCCCTGACAAACGACCAGGTAAGCCTCACCAGAGGCACAACGGCACGTGTCTTCGCTGTCTTTCGCCGAATAACGTTTAATTGACTGCAGGACCGTGGCAAGTCATTCGAAACGTTTACACGCATGTGCGGGGCTGTGCAGGTCCCAGTGGACGACTGGATAGGTGAACACGTGGCGGCGCTCGGCACCCCAGCTCCGTCCACTGCCGGTGAGCCATCTGCGTGCGTGTATGCGTCCTATTACACTCCTGGTGGGCAGTCCTAAATGCCTCCGACGCGCCGGCACTGTGCAAGCAAAGACAGGCATACTGCACGGTCAGCATCTGGACGGGAAAGTGTCGGAAATCAATCACGGCTGCGGAATTTTGAATGGAACTGCCAGCGGGGCGTGCGCACACCTCGCAGGAACCAGACAGCTGATAGCCTGCGGGGCGCAGTCCTGCGGACCCATACTCATCGGTGCTGAGTTATGCACTGAAGGGCCAGCTGCATGCGGCGCAGTGAAGGTCAAGCTCACATTATGATGAGCGCATCATGACGACAGCAAGTTGATGCGCGGCACACCTTTCACCGTTCAGGGGGTACCTCGCCCACTGCTGCGCCCACGCCAGCCCCTACGCCAGCACCAACCGCTGCCCCGACCCCGCCTGGTGCATTGTGCCGCACAAATTTGCATACAAGTGGTGGCGCGCAAATTTTCAGAATGCCATGTGTAACACCTTGCCGGCAAGGCTCTGTTGATGCTCTATTCCAGCCTCAAATCCGTGAGTCAAGCTTTACATGCCTGAGTAGAGAATTCATTTCTTGGAAATCAACACATGCGTTCTACCCTCGCAGGTCCCTCGCCGTCACCTCCATCAGTGCCACCAGGGGCGACACAGCCGGCACCTTTCAATGGTGCAGACGCGCCAGGTGCGCCAAGCTACAATGAGCAAGCAGCTCAGTCATCACATGTCCTTCGGATCATCGGCATGCTACTGACAGCAAGCATATATAAGGTTGCAGATGAGGTTGTCGAATGGCAGATACGGCCTAGTCGTCAAAACTGCAGCCAAACACACAGTGCAGCGCTGTCGAGGCCTGGTGTTGATTGACGCCTATCTTTGTCAATGCTCGCAGTCACTATATCGGTCTCAAGCTGCGGCTTCATAACAACCGCTCAGAATGCCACGGCTGGCACTGTTTGCACGGCGCGCCTTGCTGGCACTCCAGCCCTGCAATGCGTTCTCCGCGCCATTCAAGATTCTGCTTGAAGCCTTGATTTGCGCCACACAACCTGCAGCAAAAGTCAACCCCACAACAACCTACATTTTGCCTGCATAACTGTGCCGGAGGGTCGGCTGTGAGGATGACAGCCAAGGGTGACTCATGTTCGTGTCGTGGATTATGAATGCAGCTGGGATTTGGGGCGTGCTGCCCGCGACCCAACCATCCCAATGACCTCTGGTGCGCACGCTGTGTTGCTGCGTCCAGTTTCGATTGGTTCATGCTTGCTTCCAACTTATATAGGCAGGGTGGGTGGGTGCCAATGCTTGAATGAGTAGAGGGTGAATCGCTGTTGCTGCTACCACAGCTCCGGCCCCAGCAGCAACCCCAGCATAGGTGAGCAGATGCATGGCCGGACAACTCTTGGAGATCTTGTCCAGTCAACCTCTCTACGCACATTCTCATTCGCACAGTGACGCTCACGCTGTCACCTGCGCTGAAAGCCGTGCACACGCTCCTTCATTGCCTTCCAAGCAGACTGATTTTCTCTGTTTTGATTGTAAGTCAGATACTGTGATGTCTTGCAGCCTTCAATTGCCCTTCCGGCCAAGTCGTCAGCTGCTGCGGCTGAATGCAGCAGCATTGACGAGGAGCGTCAGTGCGAGGGCAACACCCCATATGGAATGAAATCTATTGCGCTGTGAGATCGCCAGTCACTGACGGTGGCACCGTACGGTGGAACGCCCACGGGTCATAAATGTGCATGCCGCCTGTAATTGATGGAGACCACTCAGATGCCTTTCTAGGGTGTGGTGTCAAGCAGGAGATTTCAACTGAAGCGACAGTGATAACGTTAGCAGTTGTTAACAGTCCCGTTCAACAACGCAGGGCAACGGCCGCGGCTTGACACTCTAATGTCAAGCCGCGGCCGTTGCCCTCAGATACGTCAGGCTTGCAGGAGGTTCGTTGGAATGCGTAGACCTGCTGGTGCGAGGCTGAAATACGTCTCGCAAATCAGTGCGAGCAGCGAGCAGCATCAGCGGGGCTGCCAGACCGCAGAGACGACATCCTGGATTTATGATGCACAGGAAGGCGACCAGCGGGCGCAGTGCGGTGGTCGAAGGTAGATGATGATCGAGAGCTGCAGATATGCCCGAAGAAAATATAAAACCTTGCGCAGTGTCGGATGACACATGAACCCCATTAATGGGGTAGAATACTATTGTTCACGATATCGTGATCGATCTCGTCTCTGAGCTGCCCCCACTTGCGTTCCTCGGCGCTGCAATGATCCCTTTGATCTGCTATCCTGGTTATCTGGCTGGATGACACTTGTCCAGGTTGCCGCTCACTAGGTTGAGTAATGCGAGCAGCAACCCTATTCGGCGGCTCATTATTCGGCGGTTGACTGACAGCAATCTGACTCACCAATATACCATCGTGCGTCATCATGTCGCAAACTGTTGACGATCACTGAGCAGATGAGCCTATGAGACCCACCTCCGAGGTGGGGGAGTCCCCCAAGCATGCCAACATAAATTCGGCAACCATCATTCTGTCCCCTCCCACACCAGCTATCGCATGCACGGCGGCACCGAGAGATCAAAGAGGCAAGGAAAGCGCTGCCGGACAACGTCTGTCACGGGACATTCCATCAGACATGCTTCTCGTCCCCGACCATTATCTGTGATACGCCAGCAACACGATGTGACATCTGCCGTGGCGAAACCGACAATCATCCGGCCATTTACGATGGTGACCATAGGTACACTTGCACGTCCACCACAAATACCTACCTGCATGCCGCGACGTGCAAATGCAGCCAATGCAGCTTTTGACTGTTGTGTCTTGTGTACACATGTCCACAACAAAGCCTCAGCATTTTCGAGGCATGAGCTCTCCCGCTGCGGTCGATGCGCTGGAGCACAGCTGGCCGAAACGTGGGCAGATCGGCTGCATGTTCTATCGCTCATCCGAGCGGTGGCCCTGGATCATCACCCAGCTCCTCGTCTGAGCTGCTGCTGCTGCTTTCCGGCCCTGAAGACGTCGAGTCTTCATCGCTGGACGACTCGTCAGAGTCGCTGCCTGACAGGCCGTCCGCCGCTGCTGCATCCCCTTCCTGCTGCCCGCTGCCAAATTCGGCTGCGCCGGCGGCGGCGCAAGCGGTAGCTGCCGCGCCGCAATTGGCGGCGGCGGCGAGTCCCGCCCTGGGTGGCAAATCCTCAAACGCCACCGGCGGCGGCATGCCGGCGGCGGTGATGGCCAGCGCCTTGTAGGAGTACCTGCAGTTTCATAGACAATCAGTGGCAGGGGTTGAGAAACGTCCAAGATAACAGGCCGAGTGTCTATCACAGGACTTGATCCAATGACAGAGGCCGGCGTTCTGCAACCACACGATACGCTTGCCACACGATGCACTCGCAAATCCGCAGCGTCTGCAACAGCATGGGATAGCGAGTTGCACGTTGGCAGTCTCAGGTTGCAAGTTCTCACCCCATGCCGCCGCCTTGTGACAGCGCGCCTGCCGCGCTGTTGCCGTCGGCGCCAGCGGCAGAGGCCTCCTCTGCTCCCATCAGCCTGCGCAAAACGAAGCTGCGAATTCAATTGTGGTGTGGGGCTCGAAGCCGAGCTGACAACTTCGACGTGGCAGCAGCAGCTGCCGCGCAATGATCAAAAGCCTTCACCCTGATGTGCATGGGCTGCAAGACAGCAGCGCCGTGAAAAGTGCACGATGTGCATCATGCTGCGAGTGTAGTTTGCTCCAGGTCTGCACACCTGGCGTATCGATTGCGCAGCGGGTCAACGTCTCTGCTGCAGCAGGCGGATCACAGATCTGGAGTTGCCGCTGTGCAGCATTGGAGCCGCCGCCGCACGCGTGGGCAAAATCTTCAACAGCGCCTTGAGCCGCACACAACGAGATCTTGTTCTGCAGTTGACATATTTTTACCAACCTGGCATAGCCGCTGCGCAGCGCGTCAGCTGCGCCGCTGCCACGCGCATTCTTCAGCAGCGCCTCCAGTCGCACGCCGATGCCGAGGCCCGCCAGCAAGTCCGCCTGCGGGATGGGGCCATGCACCTCGACCGCTGCGCCGCTGTTTTCGGCTGCTCGCCTGTGCGACAGTTGAAAGCATGACACATAAGATGACATATGACGTATTGATGCGGATGCCCGTCAGCATGACCGCCTGTGAGTGGGGCCGTGCACATGCACCAGGGCGGTGCCCGCCTGCGCGGTGCCAGGGCAAGGATGTGAGGTGCGTTTGCTTGCTCGGAGTCCTGTCGCAAGCGCCTCGAGCCGCACGCCAAGGCCCACCAGCAGGTTTGCCGGTGGCAGGATAAGGGAAAGCAGCACGAAACACGAAATGGATACCAAGGAATTGAAAGCTCTTGCCAAAAGCCCGCCAGCAGAATGCCAGTGGCCGTGCACTTCTGCCGCCCGCGGGGAAGTCAGCATGAGCACGTCATCGAGTCATAGGCAGGGATCAGATGCGGAGCGCCACCGGGCAGGCGGTAGAATACATCAGTCCGGTGCCCCGGCAGACATAAATTGCTTGGGTGATCGAAATCTTTTCCCGGCTATGCCTGCGCGGCCAGCTAGGGCGCGCAGAGCCCGGCACGTGCACCACGCTCCAGGCAACTGCGGGTGCCGGCGTCCAGCGCAGGGCAGGCGGCGGATGACTGCAGTTCCCAGTGCTGCACAGCCTGCAGGGCAGGCTTCCACTGACACGCGCAATGCTACTCTCCCACCCTTCATTGCTGAACAACCCAGGAGCACATGCACACATGCGGCAAAATTATGGATCTCTGACGCCACCAGTTGGGGCTGTGGTGGCGGCTTTTGAACTGAGAGAAGCGGTTCGGATAGCAGTCGATCGACCTACTTGCGTTGCAATGGGGGAAATGGGCCTTTCCACCAGAGGCAAAAGCACACATCGATGTGCACGCTTGCGCAAGCGCAACCTTGCAGCGCGTTTGAAGCGGCATCCGCACCAAGGACGACAGCTCTGAGGAGGACAGCTCCTGGCAGCATTCACTGCCTCGACCCGTTGTGTCTCCTTCAAGCAGGATGGGGCCAGGGTGTCCCGACGAATTTTCAGGGTTTAGCGCCGCACCGCAGGGCGTCAAAGTCGATGTCCGCGCTGAGGTCCGCCTGCCCGGGCGTGTCCAGCGGGTGCACAAAGGTGTGCTCCTTGATGCCCCTGCGCAGGCACCGCATGCTGTTCACGAGGCCGCAGCGCAGCAGAGCAGCTTCCAGCTGCATCCACACGGTGTGAACCAGGATGAGGCACAATCAGGCTGCGCCAGGACTTGCCGAGCAGCGCACACTGGATTTTCATGGCACACTTCCTGCAGCAGGCGGCCACATTCCTGGCGTATGCAGCAGGCGGCCACATTCCTGGCGTACGCATTCGTGAGCCAGCAGATGATGACAGTGGCCCACCGCAGGCTGTCGGTGGCGGGCGCATCGTTGCCGTAGTCGATGATCAGCGCCGCGCCGCCTGACGCCGCCACCCGCTTTGCCAGGTCCTCCGCGACGGCGGCGCTCTGCGGGCTGACCTCCACCGACTCCGCATCGGGTCCTGCGCCACAAGAGAGATGCAAGAGGTTGGCACGACGGCGACAGAGCTTTTGTGCCATGCCGTGACTGCCACCGCTCTGCCAGGTCCTCCACCGCAGCGGCGCTCTGCGGGCTGACCTCCACCGACTCTGCATCGAATCCGGCATCATAATTGAATCGAGGTGAAAAGATAAATCATGTACGAGAATGTGCGTGCCGCCGCACGCTGCCACCCGCTTTGCCAGGTCCTCCGCTGCGGCGGCGCTTTGCGGACACACTTCCACTGAGTCCGCGGCAAGGCCTGCGCAAGAGGACGAACTGTTGTGTTTGAAGTGTGGAGCAGCGATGCTGACATTGTTGCGCCGCCAAAGGCCGTCACCCGCATGGCCACATCCTCTGCCGCACCGGCGCTGTGCAGAACCTGAGACGCATGGGTAGCTGGTGACGTCCTCCATAGAAATGTGGCCGCCAATCGGCAGCGCAGGTCTGCAGCTGCAAGCCGCACTGTGCGGTCTGCCCGGCACGGACTTTGCGACAGGGCCTGCGTCATGTGAGCAACATGACGCAACAGAATGGTGAGCGTACAGGCAGCGGCGTGGCGGCTGCTGCGCGGCCACAGTCGAATATGGATGGCTGCTGCTGGCATTGTGCCTCAGCTCTCAAGGACACCGATCACTGAGCGCCCAACAGCCGCTGTGGTCAGTAAGACGCTCGCCTGCGGCGGCGGCGGCCTGCTGGTGCAGGATAGTGGAGGCGGGCGTCGCGCCCGGCGCCAGCACAAAGCGCAGGTGCCGCTCATCCTCCTCGCCGGCAATGTCCACCAGCCGCTCCGTCCTGTGGCAGCACTCATGCAAACGCTGAGGAGAGCAACATAACGAGGTCGTGCGTCGGCGCCAGCACAAAGCGCAGGTGCTACTCGTCCTCCTCACCTGCGATGTCTACCAGCCGCACTGTCTTGGGGCAGCCAGCAAATCATTAACACAAGCGATAGTTGCCAGTGAGAAGGCGCCAGCACGAAGCGCAGGTGGCGCTCATCGCCCTCCCCTGCAGTGTCAACCAGCCGCTCCATCCTGATGGCAGCAAATGAATGAAGGTGGGAGGCCGGCACTTCCCATGGTGCAATGGCGCAGGAAAGCATCAGCACGAAGCACAGGTGCTGCTTGTCGCCCTGCCCCGCAATATCCACCTGCCGCCCCGCCTGAGATTTACCAAAGCTGAATTGATGACGAGATCGGTGCAAAGCCACAGACTGTGTGCTGCACCATGAAAGTTCGATACCACGAGCCTGTCTGTTGAAAGAGACGCCCACTCACCAGGACCCCTTTTCCGTGCGCTGCAGCTGGTGGACGGGCAGCGCATCGAAAAACTCGTTGGCGATGTACACCGTGGGCGGCCCCTCTGTGGGCACCTCCTCCAGGCTGCGGTGCCACCGCACCTGCAAGAAGATACTGCAGCTGTCAGGGCTGGAAGCTGGGCTTTCGACATGTAGATGTGTGCGCTGTTGGTGGCCCTTCGCCAACACCTCCGGGCTGCAGTGCTGCCGCACCGGTTCAGATTTTGCTAGATGGTCGACTGACTGCCAGAGCATGGAGCTGCACGAGTCCGGATACTCGAGGCGCAGGGGTTGAACCCAGACTTTGCTGAAAAGACGCGCACGTGCGTGCCGTCAAGGCCGCTGGTGCCGCTCTCAGGGGCGAAGCCGGCCAGCACGAGGCCGCATCGCGGTCGACGCTCGCGAGTGGCTTCTTCTGTGGGAAAACAACAAGGGGCAGGAGCGACTCACCTGGGCGCCGTTCAGGCCGCTCAACCCCTTCTCAGGGGCGAAGCCCGCCTTCACGGGACCTGCGTCACGGTTCACGTCCTCCGCGCAGTGCAGCGCCTCCCACTGCCGCTGCCGCAGCGAGTTGCTGACCTGCAGGTATAGGCACAGATGAGTCGGAGCAAGGCGGAAAGGCTCAGTTCTTGCCGCTGCTGCCAAGGCGAGCTCAGCGCCTCCCGCTGCCGCTGCTGCAGCGGATTGCTGGTCTGCATCGCCATGAGGGTGTGTCATTGAGAACAGGAGAAGATGTTGATGTCTCCACATAGTATAAACATTTTCGGGTTCAGCGCATTCCCTGCGCGTCCCCTGCCGCGGCAGCGAGCTGCTCACCAGCACAGAGCCGCCGCCATCAGCGTGCTCACACACCACATGCAGCTTCTGCATGTTGCCTGGCGCAGGCTGTCAGCTCTCGACACATGTGAAAAATTTCCTACCTCGACGAAGTGCACGGACAGGGCGCTGGCGAAGTCGCGCAGGGGCGCGGTGCCGCGCAGCGCGTCCGCCATGAGAGTCCCGCGGCCGGGTCCCAACTCCACCAGCCGGAACTCTGGCGGGCAACCCAGGCTCTGCCACACTGTGACCGCCCAGATGCCGATCATCTGTGCGAAAAACGACCATTGAGAAGGACTGCACCGTTTCCTTGGGTACGGTCGGCTGCGTCACCAAAAGCAGTCAGCAGCAGGGCAGCTGCATGTCATCTTGCATTTGCAGAAGTGCAGCAGAGCAAATTACATGATCCACTCGGATCTGCTCTACAGAATGGTGCAGCCATGCAAAATCGCTGCAGCTGTTGCCCAGGAGCCAGGCCTGCGGATGCGCACCTCGCCGAACATCTGGGATATCTCCGGGGAGGTGACAAAGTCGCCGGAGGTGCCGAAGACCTCACGGCTGATGTAGTAGCCGGCGTTGGGGTTGGTCAGCGCCTCGCTCATGAACTCTGCCACCGTCAGCGGGCCGCCCCGGAACTGCGGTCAGCAATGCATTTGGACTTGGTGTTGCCCAATGGTCTTTGCATACGAGCTGGGATTGGGGTTGGCCAGCGCCTCGCTCGTGAAATCTGCCACCATCAGCGGGCCGGCCCAGAACTGTGGCAGACAGTGACAGATATGTGTCAACTTGGCTTAGCGCACGGGCTTGTTGCGAATGAGCAAAAATTCCCATTCATTCTCAGCGCCTCGCTCATGGACTCACTCGCGACTGCCAGCGGGACGCCCCATAACTGCAGCGAAAAGTGCATTAGGTTGTACACAATTCTGAGCCTTGCACCTGAGGTTTTAAGCTGGCAAACGTTGTACAGCCTGTCCTGTCCTATCGAAGGATGCACCTGGCAGCGCTGGATGCATGCCGCCAACTGCTGTATCGAGCGGCAGCAGCAGACCCCATACAGTCAGGCTTTTGTGTGCAGAAGAACCCAGTAGTCCCTAACAACTGAGCTCAGGCCACGCTCACCCGAATGAGCGCCTTTAGGTGGCGCGTCAGGTCGGTCTCGGGCTGCTTGTGCGCCGGCGGCGGGCCGCCGTGCGAGTGCGGCTCTGTGGCCCCCAGACCCGAGCGGTCTACGGTAATTTGCTGCAGCAGGAGCTGCGGCTCCGGGTGGCCGCCGACGCTGACATTGCCGCTGCCTGACGGGCCGCCGGCAGCGCTGCCGCCACCTGCCCGCTGGCGGCTGCTTGCTGCGAGGCCTCCTTGCGACTTGGCGCCGGTTGGCGCCTGCGCCGCGGCGGTGGCGGCGGCTTCGGGCGGCATCGTGGCGGCGGTCGTGGCGGCAGCAAAGGACGCCGGCACAGCTGTCTGCCCTGCGTGCGCTGCTTCAGCTACCTGAGCCGCCTGGTCAGCTGTGCCAGTGCGCTGCTGGAGCTGGCCTCCGACAGTTTTGCCTGCTGCCTGTCGGATGGGTTCTGCCGCGCTTGCGGCCATGCTGACTGCGGCTGCCGCGATGCCCATGGCTTCTGGCGGCAGCGTCGCAGCCACTGTGGAAGCCGCTGCTGCGGCCGCCGGCGCGACGGACAGCTCCTGAGCTTTCTGCATCGTGAGACAAAGCTCAGACATTGTGACACAAGCACCATCAGGTTGCAGGTATGCATTGGAACATCTTGGCTGCTGTAGAACATCCCCAGCGCCTGTGTCATTCACACTTGCGGGCCTTAATGGGTGATGCAGCTTACCTTGCTGTCTTGGCTCAAGACACCGGGCAGGCCGTCGCGCTCGCCAGGGCAGTCTGCGCCGGCGTAGTCGTGCCCCATGCCATGATCACCGGAGTCCTGGCGGCAGGCCGCGCTCACGGCGATGGACCGGCTGCCAGTTGGGCGCAGGCTGAAGCTGCTCGCATGCTGGCGGCCTGCGGCGCCAAGGCTGCCAGGTGCGTTGCCAGCACCGACTGATAAGCTGCACATGTTGCGCTGCGGCGGACTGTACACGGAGAAATCGCTGGCCGCGCTGCTCTGCAGCTGCCGCAGCAGCAAGGCAGCCTTGGAGTGATCCCCGGGCACAGCGTTGCCTGTCGATCTTCCGAGCACGGATCGCAGCGACTCCGTGGAGACCATGCTTGTGAGGCGTCGGCCTGCCATTGTGCGGGTGGCGCCAGGCTCAGTGCGCAGCTTCAGCCGCTGTGCAATTCAAACCGGCTCGTTGTGAGGACGCGCGTGTGGTGCGGCGTCGAGCTGCTCCTTCGATGCTGATTCTCAACCAGGAACTGGGACGTGCACAATTGTAGCCTGGGAAGGTGAGTCAGCTTTGCTCGAGCCTCCATGCATAAAATCTAGCCGGCACGGAAAGGAGCTCGGCGTGGGCAATGGCCTTGGAATGGATTCAGGAAGCTTCTGCGATGTGACACTGTTTTGTAGAGCGGCGCCGCTCGTCAAATTCTGCATTTGTGTGACGTCACGTGGCAATCTGGCAAAGCAGCAGGAAGCAGTGGAAGCCGAGGTGCTGGATGGCCAGCCTCTGCAAAATGTTTGCAGCCGGTTCCAGCTCAGAACAGCATTGTTAAGTGTGTGCATAGTCGTCTCTCAGGTGCCAGTGCTTGCTGCCCGGACAGCGAAGTCTACACGTGGCGTTTCGTGCTGTGCTCTTGCATCACTCGCCGACATTGCACTCTGAACACAGGTTCTGCTGGCCTTGTTGCCTTTGCTTGCAGAAACAGAACAGAGAATCAAGCTGGAAACTTTCAACCATTTCGACGCGAGGGCCAGTATTTTGTCCAAATATCGAGGATTTGAGTTGTACCCAGCTCCCAGTCGGTCGCAACTGCACCCGAGTTCTCTGAGCGGCCATCAAAACCTACATTCTCTAGTTGTCGATTGCACCGATCGTTAGTCGCCTTGGGCGTTGGTCAACATGGCGCCGAAGCTGCGTGCAAAGGCGCACAAGAAGAAGGCGGCAGGTGCGCTGTCTGCACAGTGCACCTGCAAATGTCGTCTTGCAAGCAGCAGGCCACGTATTGTAGTGTCTTCCATTCAACGCAGCTCCATGCATGCACAAAACATCAGGAGCGTTTCTCGTGCATGCGCAGGACCGGCTTCGCAGCAGATTGCTGCTCGGCTGCGCGACAGCGGCATGTCGCACGCTGAGAAGGTGGTGGTGGATGACTACTCGCCGTCAGCCAGCGATCGGTCCGACAGCGAGGGCGGCGGCGCCTCGGACAGCGAGGACGAGGGCCAGGATGGCTACCGCAGGGGTGAGGACAGGCCTGTGCACATTGGCCATGACTGGTCGTGGCATTCATGGCCAGGTTCACACATGGCTGATGACGCACCTGGATCGGGCACGAGAATTTCAGCATCTTATGTCGTGGTTGGCGAACCTGGCAGCGGGCTGGAGCCTGTGACCGCTCACAGCCTGAGTCTACACACACGGCAGCTACAGCCTCCAATCCTCCGACATGTTGTCATCGAATCCTGCAGGCGGGTACCACCCGTCAGCCGTGGGCGAGCAGAATGCCGGCCGCCGCTACACAATGCTGAGGCAGCGGCAGTCATGATAGCGATGCCAATTGCCAACCCGTTCCATGTCCTTGCCCCGCAGGCGGCTACCACCCAGTGGTGGTGGGCGAGAAGTACGCCAGCGGACGCTACACAGTGCTGCAGAAGCTGGGCTGGGGCCACTTCTCCACCGTGTGGCTGGTGGCAGACGCGCAGACAGGGCAGCACGCTGCACTAAAGGTGAAGGGAAACTGATACTGGTGGTCAAGCAACATGTCGACGCTGCAAAGAATGCAGGGCTGGCCGCACGAAGGCAGCATGTGTCCAAGTTCAGCAATTTTGAATATGCAGCAAAATTAATACGCATCAGCTCGCGCCCCCGACACAGCCTTGTGAGGGCAGCAAAACTGCTGTTGTGACTCGGATTCTAGCAGCTTAAACGTTGCAAATGGTCATGGCAACAGGTGCAGAAGAGCGCGGACCACTACACGGAAGCCGCGCGTGATGAGATCGATCTGCTGGCGGCGATCGCGGGGCGGTCGGACGCAGCCCCTCAGGGCGCGGCCGCCTGCGTGCGGCTGCTGGATAGCTTCGACCACCGTGGCCCGCACGGCCGCCATGTGTGCATGGTCTTCGAGGTGGGCAGCTGAATCCACACTCTGGCATTGGACACATGCTGTTGAGTGATTGGTGTGCTGGTTGGGTGCCGATCCTCTGGTGGTTGGCCTGCTTGTAATGCCTCGAGGCACGGGTGTACGCCTCCCCTCGAGCAAATCTTCACCAGCTTGCGCAGCATTCTCCTTTCGCCATGTTTTGCTTCAAACAATAATGGTCCACCCCCCGGCGCAGGTGCTGGGAGACAACCTCCTGAGCCTGATCAAGCTGCACGACTATCGCGGCATCCCCATCCCCACCGTCAAGCGCATCACGCGGCAGGTGTGCGCTCAACTGCAGGGGCAGTCAACTAGGACTTTCGGCACGCCAACCCTGTCAGCATGGTATCGAATCATCCTGCAGTGCCGGCCGAGGCTCTGCAGCAACACTGCAAACATGTGGACCTCAGCTGTCAGGCTGCAGTGTGCGCCTGGCCAGACCCTTTACATGCACTCGCTCGTGCCTGGCGCCCTGGGCTTCATCTTATTGTAGTCCCACGGATCTCATGCTCACTGTCATGGTGGCATATCGTCATGCTCAGTCATGCTCACGTCGCGTGCAGATTGGGCAGGTGCTGACGGGGCTGGACTGCATCCACCGCCGCTGCGGCATCATTTAAATGGACTGAAGATTCAAGCCCATGCTGCGATGCCCTGCAGACCCTGCAGACCCTGCAGACCGTTATGCGCCGAATTCTTTCACATGAATGACTGGGCAGGTGCTGACGGGGCTGGACTACATCCACCGCCGCTGCGGCATCATCCATACCGACCTGAAACCGGAGAACGTGATGCTGACCGAGGCGCTGCGCCTGCGGCCCTCGCCCGGCGACTCCCCTGCTGCCGCAGCCGTGCCCTGTGCAGCGGCGGCGGCTGCGGCGCCTCCAGCGGCAGCGCCACCAGCAGCAGCACAGGCATGCTGCTCACCACCTGACTGTGTCTGCATACACATTACTACATGACCGCCAACTTGCACTGGTCCACATATGGTCAAGATGCATGTCGCAGGTGTGCAGCGATCAGCGAGATTCGTTCTGATGCCGTCAACTTCTGCGCTGCAGGCGACGGGCAGCGGCGCACTCACGAAGAACCAGAAAAAGAAGCTCAAGCGGAAGAAGAAGCGCGCCAGCGGCTGGGACGAGCCGCCGACACCTACGTCGCAGCAGGTGCGGCTGATTGACACGAGATGAATGCCACACTGCCGGCTGGCTTGGCTCACAGTCCTTGCCATGCTATCCTGTCAGTCCTTGCTATGGTATCCTGTGCTGGCTTAAGATGCGCCGGTCTCTGGCCGTGAACGACGTTGCCATGATCAGTCTGGGGTCTGATCTTGAATTGCGCGATTCTGCTCGCTGCAGCCGGACGCCAAGCACACCACTGCGCAGCACGCGGCGCACGCGCAGCAGCCGCATCAGCCCGCCGACGCCGCCACGCCAGTGTCCAAGGACGCACAAGCAGCGTCCGGCGGCGCCGATGAGTCGTCCGACTGGCGCAGCGGCGCCCAGCCGCAAGCGAATGGCGTCCAGCATGCAGAGGAACACGGCGGCCGAAGCAGCTCGATCAGCATGGAGGATCCGGATGCAGCGGAAGCAGAACAGGATCAGCAGCCAGCAGCAGGATTTAAGCCGCTGCAGCCACCGCTGGCGAATGGCAATGACGCCGCGGCGGCCAGCGCGGACGACTGGCGGCACGCCGGCGGCGACAGCAACGGCGCGGCGACAGGCGCTGCAGACGATCGCCGGCGGTCCCGACGTGGAGATGTGTGTTTTCCCTCAAACTTCATGCCACTTAACAGCTGCCTATGCCACTCACCTGTAGCTGCCTCGGACAGGAGGCAGGCATCCTCGCACATCTGCTTGTACTGGAGAGTCAGTGGCTGCACCGTTGGACGTGCCCATGACCGGCCATGCCGATCGGAGCCGCGCCTTCGACGGCGGGACCATCTCATCGGCATGTGGGTCGCAGCAGGTCGCACAGCACGGTCGCCTCGCCGTGAAGCCCCACTCGAGCCTGTGCATGTAAGTATCTGGACACACATCCGGACAAAGAGACGGAAGTCGGTTGAGTACTGCGACGCCTTTGGCACCATGCGACATCCGCCACTGCCACAAGGTGATGATATGCGCTGGAACGTGCTGGCTGCGCACACTTGTGTGCACACCATGAAAAATCTCAGCTGCTGACTACATCGTGGCTTCCCTTCCTCTGTCCTACTTCTTTGCTGCAACACCAGGAGCGTTGCGGAGTGGACGGCCATCCGAGTGAAACTTGCCGTCGCGCAGGCGTCAACGGTGAAGTCTGAGGCCTGCGCGTGCAGCATGACGAAGGCAACCTCTTTCTGACCAGATTCACAGGAGCTGAGCGACTGAATGAAGTGGGCGGCCATCCGCACAGAGCTTGCCGGCGTCGCGCTCCCAGCCTGCTACTCTGCAGACATTATGGAATCACAGTCCCCAGCAATCGTACTCGTCATGTGCAGGAGCTGAGCGGCGCTGAGTGGGCAGCCATCCACGGCAAGCTGTCCGCGGCGCAGGCCAAGCTGGTGGACTTTGGCAATGCCTGCTGGGTGGACCGCCACTTCACGGACGACATTCAGACGCGGCAATATCGCTCGCCGGAGGTGCAGCCTCTTACTTGGATAATCTCCTTCTGGGTCTTTGCTGTCGCGCTTCACAGACGACATCCTGACACGCCAGCACCGCTCGCCCGAGGTGCGTGCTATTATTCCCGTCTCGTCGCAAGCTTCCTCGGTAGCTCTGCATCTGGCAGTTCATGAATACCACCTAGACACAGCAGCTACACTTGTCTCAGGTGTGCACTCCAACTGCCGTCTTCCCGGCGAATCAATTGAACATTTGGAAGTTGCTGAGCCTCCCCACTTTTGGGGGGGCAATCTGTGAGGGAAGACTCTGGGGCACCACAATACCTGACTCTGAACAGGCAGCGTGCCTTGTACGGCGCTTGTGTCGGCACAGCTTGGTATTGGCAGTTTCGTTCCAGCGTGGCGTTGCACCTCTGATGTTGTAGGACATGCTGCTTCTTTATGCGCAGCTGAGCCAGATTTTCATTTGTGCACCTGGAACACGACATCCTGCAGCATCAGAGGCTGAGTCGGCCGCTGGATCTGGGACATCTGGGACGGTGCTGCGGGGCGCGGGGTACAGCACGCTGGCTGGCATGCCTCTTGTCATCTCTTTCCTGACCGAAGGTCATCATATGTCCAGTCGGTAGTCACAGATGCGGTCACTGCTGGCGCGGGGAAAAACACCGCTGGCTGGAACGCCTGTTTGCGATGTACGACCATTCTCTGCATGGTTTAGCATGCATGTTAATCAGTATTATCCGTCGCGGGTGCCGTTGGGGAGGAGTACAGCACGCCGGCGGACGTGGTCACGATGATTGGTCTCCAGCAGTTCCTCCACGGATTTTGCTGCCCACACTCCTCCCTTTCTTACACCTGCATGCCATGACGCCAGGTGCTGCTGGGTGCGGGGCACAGCATGCCGGCGGACATGTGGTCGTGCGCCGGTCCTCTACAGTATCGGCACTCGTTTTCTAGCTCGGCTTTCGCCTTGTTCATGCGTAAATCAATCGATCCGCAGGTACTGATGGGCGCGGGGTACAGCACGCCGGCCGACATGTGGTCATGCGCGTGCCTGGTCTTCGAGCTGGTCACTGGCGACCTGCTCTTCGAGCCGCGCTCCCACCTCGACTACGACAAGTGCGCCTTTCCCGCCCCGCATTTGCCTAGCACTGCGCGCAGAGGTCTGCTGGCTGTCACGGTTCAATATGTACACCATCTAACACCTTGAATATGTTGTATCAAGCACCGGCCAGACCTCTGCCTTGCAGTCAGACGACCTTAAAGCATTGTCCAATAGATGCAGGGTCCATATGTGTGACGGCTCTCGTCCGCTGTGCATACCATTGCAAAGATTCATGCCATGACTGTGCGACGCTCAGAGTCAACATTGCACTCTCTTCACACTCTCCTTGCAGGGTTGGGGGCCAGCTGGCATCGTTCCAGCAGCTGCTGGGGCGCAAGCCGCGGCGGGCCAGCGGCGGCCCGCAAGAGAGCACTCGCCATCAAAGTGATGGTTCACCCACTTCTGATCCACATTGCCGCAGGGACCAGGACCAGCTGGCGCTGTGCCCGGGCCTGCTGGAGCGGATGAGCGCTCGCCACCAGTCCACCCCCCAATACATAAATTTGAGGTCTGGCTATTGTCCTGACAAACCTGTATTTTGCGACTCTTTGCAGGGACGAGGACCAGCTGGCGCTGTTCCAGGAGCTGCTGGGGCGCATGCCGCGGCGGGTGAGCGGCGCAGGGAAGCGCGCGCGCCGCTTCTTCACGCGGCAGGGCGACCTGCGCCACATCAAGCGCCTGCGCTTCTGGCCGCTGCCCGACGTGCTGCAGGAGAAGTACGAACTGCCCGCCGCGCAGGTGCGTCTTGTTGGAGTCCGAAACTATCTGTTTCTTCATGTGCGTGGGCGACGCCACATCCAAAAGCCAACAGCGACTGCGCTTCTGGCCGCTGCCCGACGTGCTGCAGGAGACGACCTGCCCGCCGCGCAGGTACGTGGGTTACAGTTCTTTAGAGCTGCCTCCCTCCGTACGTGCGCGGCGCAACATGTGAGTCTTGAGAACAGCCAAGGATTCGGTGAGACAACTCAACGCTGCTTGAAGGAGACCTTCGGAATGCCCCTGATGACGGCCGATATATGGGCGCAGCGATTTGTAAAAGCTGTGCAAGCTGAGTGCAAGCTGTGCATCACACAGTGACTGTTGCGCGGTTTAAAAATGCTAACAATGCTGTATTTTCTGAACGCACGCTCAACATCTGGCAAAGAATGATCCGCCTGGCTGATCCCGATCGGCGCTGATGCATGATGTACTGATCTATGTATCGCAGGCCGAGGCGCTGACAGAGTTCCTGCTGCCGATGCTGGAATATGTGCCCGCGCGGCGCGCCACCGCGGCGGAGATGCTGGCGCACCCCTGGCTGCAGGGAGCAGCACAGCCGGCGGCCGCCGCAGCAGAGCCTGCCGTGGCAGAGCCGGCGTCCGCGGCTGCGGCGGAGCCAGCAGCGGCCGCAGACGGGATCGACGCCAGCAACCGCCGCGCCTCCAGGTATTAGTCTCAATTTTGGGTGTATGTAACCCTGTACAGCTCTCAGTGCCGATGGCCTGTCGCAGGCAGACTGCCATGGACATGCCTCTCCTGTACTACCATATGCACACTGAAATTGGAGTTGTCATTCGGCAAGCAGTTCCTGCGGTCCAGCTTGACTGCTTACTGCTGCGCCCTTTGTTTATCAAGTCACTCATTTGCATACTCTCTGCCCTCCGCAGGTCCATGTCGCCGCTGCACCGATCGGCGTCGCGGCTCAGCCTGCGGCCAAAGGACGTGTGGCAGGAGCCGCAGATGCATGCGCCGCCGTCGCGGCTCGCGGCGGGCTCTGCGGCGGCCGAGGACGGCCAGCTTGCCATGTCTCTGTCGCCGCGTTCGGCCTAGGCGCCGTGCCGCCAGTGTGGGGGGATAAAGACTGCAGAGGAACACAGCGCAGGCACATTGCTTTGGGCGGCCAAACTGGCTCCATGGGGCTATCGGCAGTTGGGCAGGCACTGCCGTCGGCGCGCACGACTGAGCCGACAGCACAGTGTCAGGGTTTCCACCGGCGTCAGAGGCTAGTTACCCATATGTGGGTGGACTTCTGGATCAGGTCGAGGGTTCTGTGGTTGAATCAGGCATCGTGCCGAGTGCGCGCTGATGAAGCTACCGGCGGCCATGCAAGGTTTTGCAATGTGCTGTGCCTCTCGGCGATTCTCCTCAGTGCAGTAGTCACGGCACATTCCCAGGATGTTTTGCCTGCGCCATTGGGGGAGTGCTGCCCGAAGTTGCAGGGGTCACGTCAGAGTTACGTGGTGTGGGTCAGACATTTGACTCAGACAGTCAGCTCGCAGGCTGCAGATATGCGTTGACGATTGCATACGTTCGTTGGATCATGCAGAAGCGGATGTCCGGCTGTGGTGCCGACCGCCGTGTGAACGGTCGACTGAGTCACTGCAGATCGGTTGCTATGGCTCGATGACCTCGACATTGTCAGCAGAGAAACAACCATAGAAGTCCGAACTGGTCAAAACACAGCTAACAATGGCTTTGCGGCGCTGCGCAATCAGCCAGGCGCTGCAGCTGCACAGCCGATCGCACCTGGACAGTGATGGCCTCTTTCTATTGCGGGCTCTTGCCTCGTCGGCCGGGCCATCGAGCACAGGTGAGAACCGATCTCCCGAGTGGTCAAGCTCGCCATCCAGCGGCACACAGCCGGCCTGCGGAGCGCATTGCCGGTATTTCTCCCACGTGCAGCCCTCGTTGGCAACTGCACCCAGCGCACCCAGCTACAGGATTGCAGCACTGCACGGACCGTCAGCATCGCCCATTCAGACTGCCTTGGCTCGTATTGCAACTGCCAGCTGAAACCACAGTGCGCAACGCGCAGGCGCCGTGGCGCCGCAGTGGGCCGTGGCAAGGCTAGGTGGGGGCGGCAGCCTGCCGCTTGCGCCGCCGGTGCCGCCGCCGCTGCTGCCGGTGGGCCTGAGGTGGCGGGGCCGGTGGCACAGCCACCGCCTGCCGCGGATCGAACCGCCAGTGCTGCCCGGCTTCCACTCCTTCGCCTCTCAGGCAAGTTTGCATGCTTACAGCATGGTTGTGCGCTTGCTTGTCTAACATGCGCCATTCGGCAGTGCCGTTGTACCCTGATGCAAACCCTGGCGGCAGCTCGATGGAGCTCGCATGTGGGAGCATCATCAAACACAACCTTCACAAATTTGTGCAGGCGGTGAGCGGCCATGGCAGGGACGATCAGCCGGACGCCGGCAGACGCGGCGTGCACGGCGACGCGGCGGCGGGCGCAGGCAGCGGCGGCCAGCAGTCAGCGGCCGCCTCGACGCTGGCGGATGGCCTGAAGCCCGCGGCGTCGGCGCAGTGCGATGAGGTGAGATGCAGGTCCAGGGCGTGAGTACTTGGGAAAATGCATGGGACAAGAAGCTGCTTGTCGGCCGCCTCGACGCTGGCAGACGGCATGGGGCCCGCAGCGTCGGCGCAGTGCGGCGAGGCGAGCGATGAGTTTCACAGAACATCGGAGTTGGGCCAAACAAGCTGCGAGAAGTGGAGAGCGCAATCCTCGGACATCGCATCTAATCTGCAACAGCATCGCATCTTGTGAACGTGCAGGTGCTGGACAGCCTGCGGAAGACGCGGAGCGCCTACTCCCGCTCCCGCGCGCCTTACGGCCAGGTGTCGCTGGCGAAGCGCGCGCAGCAGCTGATGGCCACCGCCGTCGCGGGCGCGCGCACCGTGCTCAGCTTCATCCTGAGCGTGCCGGGGCGGCTGCGGGGGTTCCTCGCGCTTGACAAGGCGGAGCGGCGGGAGGTGTACGCGGGGTGGTGGGCGGCCGCCAAGAAGGAGGCCCGCCACTACTGGGTGGGTGCTGGCCGTCTGGCCTGAATTGCATTGCGCTGGAACAGATTGCTGGTGCTCTGGCCACCTAGGTCTGGCCACCTAGGCATGGAAGGCAATATCTCGCCTGTGAGGAATCGGCAGCTGACGCTGACGGACAGAATGTGTCTCTTTTCACTGGTTCAAACCTATGGCTTCTGGCATCTCACTGCACATCTGTAATGCAAACACTGTCAACATATTTGCTGTGCAGGCAGGCGCGAAGCTGCTGGCGGCGGATGTGCGCATCTCGCTGCGCCTGGTGTTCAAGGTCGCCAGGGGGCACGCGCTGTCCAGGTGACCCAGCTCCTCCACCCCATTCCGCAGCTGCAGAGTTGGTGCATTCTGGTCGGTGCCAATAATGATGCAAAGGAAAACATCACGGGGACTCTGGACCATGCCAGTGCAATGCGCGCAGTGCCATGCGTGCAACCATGGGCTATGTTTTTCCTGACGGGCAATGCGTCCATCACTCAGCATGCGGCTCGAAATGCTGGCCCCTTCTCCTTGAGATCCCTTGTTCTCCAGGCCGTGCTGGCTGCGACGATGTCCGAAAGCTCCGAGCAGTTGCTCCAGCGCTGGCTGGGCACTGCACTGGGCAATCTGACCTTCATGTACTCCAGCACCGCCTGGAATACATGAGCCCAGTCCGACGGCATCTGTCAGACCTGCCCCTTACTACCTTATATGCTCGTATTTGTAGGCGGGAGAAGCGGCAGCTGACGCGCACCAGTGCGGACATCTTTCGGCTGGTGCCGCTGACGGTCTTCCTGGTGGTGCCCTTCATGGAGCTGCTGCTGCCGGTGGTGCTGAAGCTGTTCCCCAACATGCTGCCGTCCACCTTCGAGGACAAGCTGCAGAAGGAGGAGAAGATGAAGAAGCGGCTCACCGCCAAGCTGGAGGTCGCCCGCTTCCTGCAGGTGCGCCCACTGAGAACGCACGGGATGAAAGTCATGAAAGTGCTGACTCCTGGACTGGTGGCTGCTGGTGTGCAAGCCACCTGTGGGACATCAGAACATGGCACATTGCACCGCCTTTGCAGCTGGAGCTCGCCGACGCCAGTGATGGGCGTATTCCGCACCATGGAGCACGTTCTCGACATCCAATACTGCGACTCGGCTGGTTGCAGCGTGTGGCAATCACTTTTGTGCATGTCACAGGACACGGTGGCGGACATGGCGAAGGACATGCGCGACAGCCGCACCGGCAGCGCCGCCGCCTCCGCCGAGGAGCTGTACCAATTCATGCAGCGGGTGCGTTTTCGTTCTGATCATGGCGGATCCATACGCCAGCACTGCAACGCTGCAACGCGGCGCTTTCAGCCACGCATCCCAGCGGGTGCGCTGTGTGTACCTGCTTCTCCTTGGACCTCCTGGCGCCTTGGTGCTACGAAACGAACAATGCTGTGATGCTCTCTGCAGGTGCGTGCCGGCGAGCCGATAGACAACGCGGAGCTGGTCAAGTTCGCGCAGCTGTTCAATGACGAGCTGACGCTGGACAACCTGGAGGTGCCTCTACCTTTGCCTACAATATGCCTTGCCTATCATTGATTGCCTGTCATTTGTTGCCTACAATATGCCTTGCCTATCATTGATTGCCTGTCATTTGTTGCCTACATGTTTGATATGCTTGCCGACATATCAAACATGTTTCCTGCAATTCTTGCTTGCCCGCACACGTCACGAGCATGCCGCGTGTGAATTTGTGCCAATCTGAGTGGAATGGAAATATACCGCTGCAGCGGGTGCACCTCATCAACCTGTGCCGCTTCATCGGCGTGACGCCTTTCGGCACTGACGAGTTCCTGCGAGTGCGCCTGCGAGCCCGCCTGGCAGCCATCAAGGTGCGGCGGACTCAGTGTCTCGTCACTGCATGGTTTGGCTGCTGGCTTACATGGGGAGGCGCGGAGGCAGGCGCTTCTGAAAGGAGGGTAGCCAGCGGAGCATGCCGCCCCATGTTCCGTCGCGGCAATTGGTGAGCCCATGTGGACGCATGTGTTTGCAGGCAAGCGGTCTTTCCTCACACAGCAGGGTCAATGGAGCTTCTTCGACCGTGACATAGAGGGGGAGGGGCTGGACAACCTGAGCGAGTCGGAGCTGCGGGAGTTGTGCGACTTGCAATCACACTTTCTCCCAAACCCTGGCATTTCCTCTTCCGGCACAGGCGGACGACCGCGCGATCAAGGCGGAGGGGCTGGACAATCTGAACGAGTCGGAGCTGCGGGAGGCGTGCCGCGCGCGCGGCATCCGGTCCAACGTCTTTGGCGAGGGCGCGCCCGCCTTCATGCGCAAGAAGCTCGCCGACTGGCTGGAGCTGTCGCTCAACAGGTGTGCTGGCAGGATGTCAGGGTCTTGAGGGTTGATTTGCGGGATCTTTGGCTGGTCGTCTGACAGCTCTGTGCAGCATTAGCTGATCGTTGGCAAGCCCTGTGCTACACTCGAGCACGAGCGACAACGCTGGATGGCGTTGGTGCGTTAGCACACCTCCATCGCCTCGTTCCTGTTCATATGCGTTCCGCGGGCTCCGGCAACCAGCCTGCTGCGGAGTTGGAAGTGCACACGCAGACCTGGTTTGATAGGAAGACTTGTCGCAACTCGTCTAAAAAGGAGGTAAAGCTGGCTGAGTCGCTGCATATTGGGCCTTGCACCGCTGCTCAAAATGCTGCCGAGCAGCCTGTTACACCTTGCAGGATGCTGCCGAGCAGCCTGCTGCTGCTGTCGCGCGCGTTTACCGTCACGCAGCTGTCCGGCGCGGCGCCGTCGCCGGCGGAGGGCCCCGCGGCCGAGCTGGACTCCCTCAAGTCCACGCTGGGCGCACTCAATAAGGAGGTGCTGGACGAGGTTGGCCTGGAGGTCGGCCAGCTGGGGTAAGGCTATAGTGCTCCTCTTGTCCCTCTCGTACCAGACCATGTAATCCGAGTCTTACATGAAGCAACAGCCCTCGATAGATCCTGCGTGACTTTGGTCTGAAGGTCAGCCAGCTGCGGCGCAAGAAAACTCAAAGCCCTCTTGATGCATCTGTGAAACTGTGTTGGGATTATACCACCACATACATTGCTGACAAGCCCTCTCTGCGCCTGCAGCGACCTGGCGAAGCAGTACGAGAAGAAGCTGGAGCAGCTCAAGCGGGAGGAGGAGCTCATTCGCGAAGAAGGCCAAGAGGCGCAGGAGGCGGCGCAGCCGGAGGGGCACTCGCTGCCGGCGCGCGACTCGGCGCCGGAGCTGGCCGCCGCCGCCGCCGCGACGGCGGTCATGCGCGAGGCCGCCGCCACCGCCGTCGTCGAGTCACTGCAGGTGCGGCTCGGTGCCAGGCAGAAGTGTTGGAAAAAGGACAGGAGGAAAAAGGACAGGAGAACCCGGGCGTGATTATGACGTCGGGATGAACGCGCATGAGCGCAGGGTTCTTGTAGTGTTTTCAAGCTTATGAAGTCCAGTGCTTGTGTGCGTGTCTTCCGCTTGCTTCAGTCTCTTCTGTATCGTGTCTTCTGCGCTCCGGGTGGCAGAGGAAGGCAATTTGTTTTGTGTCGTTCTCGTTTCCGCAGGGCGAGAGCCAGGAGGAGAAGGCGGCGAAGAGCGCGGCCAAGCGGGAGGCGCGCATGCAGAGCGTGCTGCGCGCACTCGGCGTTCTCGCCAGCAGCTCCGGCGTTGCTGCCGAGCGCCAGGCCTTCCTGGAGCTGGTGCGCCACCTGTGTGGACTCTGCATGCAGACCACTTTGGCTTGAGTAAGAGCATGCGTCCTCCTCTATCGCCATTGACCGCCCCTGGAGCTAGTCCAGCCACTGCCTGCTTTTTGAGATGTAACTCTGCCGGAAACACCATATTGTCTCCAGCATTTGCAGCTACCCAGCCTCCGCGACAGGTGTGCACGGAGCTGCCCACGGGTGCTGACCATGCCGTAATCTGCGTGTGCAGGTGCGGGGGGAGATCGACAGGGTCAACAAGCAGCTGGCGGGGCGCTCCAGCAGCATGACCTTCCAGCGCGGCGGCATCACGGTGCGGCCTCTATGCAGTCGCCCTAGATGTCATCACTATGAGCAATGCTTCCCTAGACGCCTTGCAAGAAGTTGTCTGCCGCTGGCTGGCACCACGCCCCAACGGTCTACATCAGACCAGCCTGCAGGAGCTGGTGGACCTCGACTGCTGGCCAATCAGCCCAGCATTTGGAACAAGGATTACTGGTCTCTTGGGTCGTCCGCTGAAAAGCACGGCCTGGCACTGATGCTGCACGCCACGAAAAGGCCAGTGGAAGCCTGCCGCTAGTGGTGTCGATTCGTCGTAGTCAATTGGAGCGGCCGTTGCAGCCGCAGGAGGTGGGGGCGCCAAGCTGCTTGCAGACGGACACTACGCACTGCGGAGACCGTATGTTTACCGCAACCCAGCTGACATTGGCATCCCACAATGCATGGTGCCTAATTCTTACACCGTCAATGTACAGGTGGAGTGCCCGGAGGACCTGGCGGAGGTGGTGGGCGCCAAGCGGCCGCCGACAGCGTGTCCAACACCCCGCACACAGAAGCAAAGGCTGCCGGCATGTCGTTTGAAGCAGAAGTCTCAACTGTTATTTCCCCAGGTGGAGCGGCCCGGGGAGCTGACGGAGGTGGTGGGCGCCAAGCGGCTGAGCGACAACGTGTCCAACATCCTGGCGCGCCTGGAGGGGGAGCTGGACGAGGTGGACTCCCGCATCGGGGAGTCCATGCACGTGCTGGACCTGGACAACGACGGCCTGGTCAGTACATTGTCGCCACACCTGAAGGACCTGACACCCTTGCAAACTGCTGGTGATGGCAGGGACGCTCCTGACTTTGCAGCTTCAGACAAACGTATCTGCTGAAAGCAGGGTCGTGCTTCTGCATGTACCACAGCCTAACACCCTTACTCCCTCACGCCGCCCCACAGATCAGCAAGGAGTATCTTGCGGCGGCAATGCCTCCCTCAGTCAACAGCTGCAGCGCCAATTCATGTCTGGCTTTCCAGTTCATCTAACCTCATTTGCCACGGCGCGATCAAGCTTGCTTTTCTGATGTCCCTGCAGATCAGCAAGGAGGAGCTGGCGACGGCAATGTCCTTCCTGAGCCAGCAGCTGGGCGAGGACGAGCTGCGCCACCTGCTGGAGCAGCTGTCCGCCTTCGACGACAAGTGCGCCCGCCACTGTCTCATTCGGACCCTTGCCTTCTGTCTGCAGCCGTCTGTCCCTGGACCGTTACTGCGACGCAGGAGCCCTGCTGTCGACGCTGCACGTTCCACTGGAACCATCACAGCGCAGTTGTGATCCGCAGGAAACACGCACTTCGCCTGTCTGCGACACGGCACTCACTCACACCTGCCTTTTGTTGCGGCCGCAGGTCAGACACCATATCGGTGGAGGGCCTGATGCAGTTGGCGTCCTCAGATCCCGGGGAGCTGAAGGACGGCAAAAAGCGGGAGTCGGCTGCCGTCGCCTCGCAGCCGGCCTGAAGGCCGGCAATGCAAAATCCGAACCACAATCAGCATACGAGCTCATTCATGTTGCAGAGCGACGTTACGATGTCGTACGTACATGAACGCAACTGGGGCCGGCACCTCTCCATCTAGGTTTTTGGGGTGATGAGCGGCGGTGCAGCGTCGGCGCATACTTACTGCCAGTGCTGTTGGACGTTTCAAGGCATCAAAATCAGGCAGTGGCGCGACTGACGCCTGAACTAGCATGAGGAGCCGTTGATATTGTTGAACCACTCAACTCAGGTCTCTCACACCAGTCCATATAAAAGATGAAGAAGCTGCACATGGTCCCGTCGTCATTGGCATTGACATTATTGCATGGAAATCCGATCTCAGTGAGCATGATTATCCCAAACAGCTCTTTTCGGAACAGGAGGTCACTTCTCGCACCAGTGCACGAGAGAGGGAGGCTCGAGTTCAACAGTGGAACCTAGCTGTGCGTGGTTTCCACCGAATAAGGTTCTGGCGCTGTCGAATTGATTTACAGATTCTGGCAGTCGCAATCCACCGCAATCAGGGGGTTAAGTACGAGGGACTCGTCAGATCGCAATTGGAGCGTTGCTGCCACAAGATACTTGACGGTTGTTCTCCAGCTTTTCGGCGACTGAGTAGAGTGGCAACAGTAGCTTCAGCGGCGCTGTTGTCAGTTGCCGTACGTTGGGGGTACGTCAGAAATGCGGTATCTGCCAGGCTGCCTCTCACTGCACGGTATCGGTGTGGCGAAGAACGCGCCGCGCTGGCGCAGCAGTTTGGCGAAATGTCCAAGAAGGGCTGGGACTACCTGCGGAACCGGCTGAAGACCACTTACGGGGAGGACTGGCCGAAGTCGGTCGCGCAGCGCGAGGACTCGCGGCGGGCGAAGCAGCAGGCAGCTGCCGTGGCGGAGGCGGCCACTGCAGACGCCAACGCAGCTGCAGCCGCAGACTCGCCCAGTGCGGCGGCCGCGCAGAATGCAGCACTGGCTTCAGGTGCTCTGCTGTCTTGGGCCTTGTTCTGTCCCAGCTCGAATCTGTCGCATGCATTCACTTGCTGGCAGGTCCAGATGCCAGCAAGCAATGCTAGCAGCGCTGGTGAAGCGAGCCACAACCAGCAGCACTACAGCTGGCGACCGCGCTCTGCTCGTCCCCGACATGATCGCAATGTGTGTCTGCAGACTCTGCGTGGCACTGGATGTCCGACCCGCCGGGCTGGGCGGAGGAGGAAGTGGAGCTGCCGGGCGGTGTCACCAGCAACGACCTCGACGACCACGAATGCATTGACACAGGTGCAACTGCTGCCAGCAGACGTATGCCTTGATCTATCCTGCATCAGCGTCCGCGCTGCTCCAGGCTGGCAAAGTGCCTATGTTGCACTGCTGGCATCTTGCATCCAGATAAAACTGTTACTGTGTTGCCAGCAAATCAAGAATCTTGGTGTGGATCTCTGCACCGTGGGTCCAGCTGCGTTCGTGCGTGCGCACAATCCTCTTCGTTGAACCACTGTGGTGTGGTCCGCTCCGTGCAGGCCAGCTGTGGCGCGCCTCAGTCCAATGACAAGAGCAGCACATCGCGGCATCTCGTCAGCCGCGGTGGCCTTAGCCGTGGGAGCCTGTAAATCCACCGAACCAACGTCTCTGTGCGCAGTGGCTGCGCTTTGTGATTACTATGGGCAACGACGGCCTGGGATTCCACATACGATACCTGGTGCCCGGCGGCATGAACCAGACGACAAGGCAGAAGCGTCTGGGACATCATGGCATACACACCGCACCCTCCAGCGGACACTGGAGGCTATTATCGTGCCGCCACAAAGGTGCCGCAAGTCCAGCGTAGAGAAAAAGCAGGAGCGCATTCTCCAGCTTGGACCTCTAGGTGGTGCCACCCAGGATGGCGCCGCAGCTGTATCGTGAAATCCTTTTGCTACCACATATCCGGCATGCATGATCGGAGCGCACCCTCCAGCTTAAATCACTCGGTGGTGCCGCCCAGGATGGCGCCATAGCGGCGCATCTCCAGGACGCCGCCGGCGATGTTCGGCTGTGAGCGCGAGGATCGAAGTAAGTCCTCGCATATGCATCCGAACCTCTCAGGATACGTCTTGATGCGCTTGATATATATATATCACCAAGGCAGTCTGCAAGACAATGCATGAACACACACCATGCAGACGTCATGCCATGCTTGCCGCCTTCACCCGTTCCCAACAAGAGGTACGAATCAGAATCTATCGAAGCTGTCGGCTCGGGGCACGCCTTTCACGCTGATGCTGGTGCCGCTGTCGCTTCCGCCAGCGCGCACGCGGCTCGCGCCTTGACAGTGTAGCAACGAATCTCCGTATGCGGGTTGCTGGGAGAATCGATGAAGTAATCTCTCGCTTTACAAAGCCCGCCAGCTGGTCGACAAGGCGGAAGGGGCATAGCAGCAGGCCCGCTTGTCGGTCACAACAGCGTTATGCATGACGCACATACGTGTGAAGTCGAAGAGAACAGGCGCCGCTGAGTGCCTTGCGCATGCCAGCGGGATCTTCCTACAAATCTGATAAACGGAGGGCACTGTGTATTTGATATTAGAATCTTCTAAGGACAGGCTTGAATATGGCGACGCTCAGAGGCTTTACAAATTTGTTGCGAGAAACCACGTACCGCCGTACAGTGTATCAGCGGTCAATCGCACAGCGCCACGTGGGATCCTATAGGGGGGCAGCCCCTCCAGCACCGCCGCGTGCAAATTGCCAGAAACTGCAGTTGGATGATCTACGAGCGTGAACTGCGGCTGCTCATCCGCACGAAGCCATCGTGAGCTTGTATATGGGCGGCCGGGAATTGAACCGTAGCAGAAACCACCTGCCGAGGCACCGCGGGAGAGAAGGAGCTCATCGCCGGCGCCACACTGAACTATCGCCTGGTGGGTGGCCCGCCTTGAAATGCTGCGTACAGTAGGATGATGACATTAAGCTTGGCACCGGACACACGGCTGTATGTGGGCAGCCAGGAGTTGAGACCTGTGCTTTTGATTCGTCTCTCGGCGTTGGAGTCGAAGCCAGTCGCTGCTGCTGGGAAAAAGTTTGCACTCAAGCACGACCTCGACATGCCCTCATGGGAAATGCTTCCAAACTGGCAGGCAGCCGAGACCTAGCTGTAGGCCGCTCACATGGCGCGCTGCCCGAGATACGCCGCCGCCGCGACACTGAGTCGTGCAACCCTGGCGGCGGCCGCGATGCTGGTTCTGACTGCTGCGACTGTGGCGATGGCACAGACAGGTGCGGCAGGCTTCCCTTACCTGCCTGCATGTCTGAGCTGCACCCCTGCTCAGTCGTGGCATATGAAGGCCCAATGTGTGATGCGCTGAACCTGACAGCCTGAACAGCAGCCTGCAGCGGTCAGGCTCCTTGCATTGCGCCCGGCTGGGCCATTTGCAGGCTCGTGCTACTGGTCTGCCAGCCATTGCTTTCCAGCGAGCTGAAAGCATCAAGGGGCGCTGCACTCCAGCGCCCTCGGGGACTGGTCAGCAGCATAGCATACTGTTTTTCCGGCAAAGGCAGCTTCAGGGCAGACACATGCACGAGCGAATGGGGTTGGGTGTGCGGTTAGGAGCCCCTGCCGCCGGCGCTGTCATGGCCGGAAGGCCACCGCCGGCCGCTGCTGCTGCCGCCGCACCCTCGCCAACAGGGGCCCTGGGCGCCGCTGGTACCACTGCCGCACCCGCCACATCATCCAGAGGTGCGCCATGCGCAAACCTTACGGCCACTGCTTTTGTACCTGCGCCTGCGATCATTCAGCAGCGCACGCTGCGCATGCTGCAGCATGCGCACCCAGCTGGGTGCGCATCACCCATGATGCCCTCATGTGCATGCGTGACATGCAGGCGGGACGCCTGCCGGCTCCCCAACGTCTGCACCGTCCACATCGGTCTGCAACCCATGTGCGGCTGAGTCCTTCCCGGACACACAAACTGCCTGATGCATGCAAATTACTTGCTGCCTGGCGGAATGTGTGTAGCTGCTCACTCGTCCATCTCTGATAGACACCTTGCTGCTGCTCTCCCACAGCGAGCATCAACCCACAGGCCGACATGGTAAGCGCAAAGCTTTTCCAGGCTTGCTCTGCTTGTGCTCCCTTGCAGTCGCCATTGAATCGCACTGTCATCTCCCTTGTCTGAACTCGACTCGAGCTCGTTCATGTGTGCCATGAGATCCAGCTTCATTCTCACATTTGCTGAAATGATGCTTGTTTGGGGGTTGACTGCCGGACTGCGCTGATCACGACACAGATTATCAACATCAACTACAACAGCGAGAAACCACCTGGCAGCCCAAACGCAACAACGCCTGAGCAATGTTGTGTGGCATGCCAAAGAACAACGGGGGTGCGCTCATCCTGACCTGCATTTCTGAGGCTGCTGTTGTACTCGTGTACATACCACGCCCGTCTGCGTGGTTGGGCGCCTTTCCACAGGAGCACCTGTCAACAACGGCAATCTCATCAGAATGTGGTTCGTTTTGCAGTGCAACGTATGGGCGTTTTGTCCGCAAAACAGAACCGGAATCGCGTTCGATGGCTGCGGGCCAACTTCTGGCTGTGATAACTACCCGCCGCAGGCCGACTTTCGAAACCGCAACTGCTCGAGATCTGGGAAATGGGCTCCGTATGCTCCTTTACGCCCCGGCTTGCAACTGCAGTGTCCTTGTCGTGATATGTTCACCAGTCAACGATAGACTGACATGCCAACTGCCGTGCCAGCTGGCCAGCTGTCATTTCGATGTGCCCAAATTTGCAGGCTGACCTGCACACTGAAGCGGGCCACTGACAATTCCCAGTTTCAAATATCCGCGCCGGACTACTCCACGGGCTTTGTCGGACAAGCCTTCACAGATTTGATCCCTCGTGCGTCATTCCGCATGCTCACCCAAATGCGATGGTGCACACACTGGTTCACCTGTGTTGCATTGAATCGATGGCTCTTCATAGCGCTGTAGAGCAATCCGCATTACACGATGCTGCCATTCTATGATAAGTGCAACCTCTGCAAATGCAGCTGCGCCGCCGCCGCTGCCGCCCCCTGTGCCTCCGCCTCCGTCGCCGCCGCCGCCGTCACAGAAGAAGAGCTCTCCAGCAGCTGTCATTGCCGGAGCAGTCGTGGGTGCGTTGTTATATGGTGCCGCTTGGTTTATATTGATTCACACATGTTGAAACGTTCCTTGGCCAGGCAGGCACAACCGAGCACTGGGATGATGCTCAGAAAGGTGAAGGACATGGAACCACATTTCCACCCTGCCGATGTCGAGCACCTGCTCGTCCTTATCCCTTGAAGCTTGCTAACTAAGGAAACAGCCGCACATCTTGATCCTCTCCTTCTGCTGCAGGTGTGCTGGCCGTGCTGGCGGCCTTGGCGATCTGCTTGTTCTGCTTCCTCAAGCGCCGCCGGGCGAAGCGCCTGGAACGCCACAAGCATGAGTCGGACACCGAGCTGGCAAAGCTTCGACAGGGTCACATGCCCAGTGACGCCGCTGATGGAATGTTTGACGGTCCAGCGCTCTCAGTGAGGATTTTTGTCCCTCAAACCATGCGCGTCTTATGTCGTCCTGCAATGCGTGTCACATATATCAGCCGGACAATGCTGACAGTCTGACTACAGCTGCCGAGGCGACGCGCCTGTGAAGCTCTGCAATCGCCTGTCGTGTGGAAGACTCGCCGTGGCCCAATCTGCAACGGTTGCGTGGCATGGGTGCAGCACTCCTGGAGGTCTGTCATCCAGAGCTCGCTCAGCGGCGCCCCCGGCGGCTATTCCACACTTAACTGGGAGACGTACGCCCAGTGGAATCAGGGAGACGGAGCGCGGCGAGGTGCAGCTCCCATCGGTCAGTTTGCGGGTGGGTCTTCTGATGCGCATCTGCCGCGACCCAGTCACGTGACGAGTAATACCGTGGCGTTCGGCACAGTGGCAGCGTTCAGTGCCTTGCCGGGCTCCGAACCTGTGTAGGCGCCATGCGCAAAGAGTGCGGGGCCTCTGATTCATTTCCAATGTGCGCAAATGCCATCTTGGCGCTCCTGTTTTTGTGATGCACGAGTTTCTCTCTACTAACGGGACACATTGACCTGCACACAGGGGCATCCCGGGTCTGCATCGCGTCGGAACTGAGCAACGACGCTGATGCATGTGCATCCATCAGCTCCTCGGAGGTGCGGCGCTCAGCTGAGCACAGCAGACAACGTGGTGCCAGCGGCCTTTTGCACTGATCAGTGCATGCTTCATCTTGGTCGGTGCATGCTTTCGTCAATCCGGCGACATGAGCGGCGGCCTCGGCCAGTTTATCAAGGGTGCTGCAGGACAGGTGCACAGCAAGTGTGTGCTGCAGGACAGGCATGTGCATCTTGACAAGTGGAATGAGTGACGAAAGATGTTGATGTAAATGATGATATTTCACAGAGCATGGGGATGCGCGACTCGGCGGGTCGCTATGCGACCTGCGCTGAAATGGACCGACGTGCAGCGCTGCGCCGGGCCTCGACCAGCACGCCAGATTTCTCCCCCACGCCACAGTTCTCCAGCGCCTCAGAGCTGCAAGGTAATATCCGATTCCAACTGTCCGACAAGGTGTTCACTGATGAGCTGGCTTGATGCTGTTCGTTCTGAGCGCCGCAGATGACTTATTGGCGGCTGCAGGCAGCTTCACTCGCATCAAGCCCTACAGCATCTCTGGCCACATAAGCGCTAAAAAAATGCTCATCCGCCAGCATGCGATGCAGTCGTCTGCATTGAACCAGCCGCTCATCAGGCCGCTGGAACAGGTGCAAGAGGCACAGCGGCCCCCAGCACGTTCGAGCGCACAGATTCCAATGGCGCAAATTTTCGTGTGGTCATTGTGGCAGGTTCCTACAGCCAGGAGGGGCCTGGCGCCATGGGTGCAGGCATGGGGCATGGCGCGCCGGCGCTGGCGCGGCGCCACTCCTGGCACGGATTGCTGCATGCGACGGAGCAAGAGGCGCCGATGATTCTACAGCCTCAGCACCGCGAGGCTGCCGCAGGCCTGGTGGGCCCTGAGATCTCTGACGACAGCAACCGACGACAGCAGTTCATTCCAGCCATTTCAGCCAGGCATTTCAGTGACACGCTCAGAGAGCAGCCCACGGGCTGAACACGCCTTCGGTCGCTTGCATCCCCTGACAGCACCCCATCCAACTCCACCGGTATTTGTCAGCAGCACGCCTGCAAGTGATACGATATATGTGCCTCCTGGGTGCCACGCTCGACTAACCCTGACTTACTGAGGCAGTGCTGGAGCTGGAATCGGGGGGTTTCAGCATCCTTCCGCAGGCATGACCAAGCCACGCAACTTGCGTGGCTTGGTGTCATTCTGCAGCTTGAAGCTGCAGAATGAGCGGACGGAAACTTCTCAGCTTTCTTTTGGGCTGCTGACGTTGTGCTTCACTGGTGTGGCGCAGCAAATGTTTATCCCGCCGCAAGTGGGCACCATGCCCGCGGTCGACGCTGTGGACCTGACGGTGGACTATGACACCGAGATCAAGCCGCACCTGGGCCGCCCTCTGGTGCGCTTCTCGAAATCCAATTACATGGATTTGCAACTACGTCTTGACATGTGCATCTGGGCCGCCCTCTGGTGCATCTCTCATATCCATCGTGGTACATCGTGCGACGCGGTTGCACATTGCCACATGGTATGATGAGAGGCGTTCCACTGGCTGCCGCGTTCATCGACTGCTTGGTCTTGTTTATTCGATCGAGACTTGCTGTTGCGCAATGTCAGGCAACAGGCGCCCAGAGCTTGAAAACCACAGCCAGTTGGACCTCCGAGCTGTGGCCGCTGCGGCATCCTCTGCTTCCACGAGGCTGTTGTGTATCGAACGCAGGGTTCTGGAGGCTTTGGCGACGTGTTCGAGGGCATGTGGCGGGGGCAGCGCGTTGCGGTGAAGAAGTTGCCGAGCGTGTGGCAGCAGCAGCAGCACGGCGCGCCGTCCCCCAAAGCGCAGTACCTGGCTCTGGTGGACGAGATCCGGCTGTCCTGTCGCTTCATGTGCAACCGCCTGGTACGCTTTTGCAACTTCTCAGATGCTTCAAGGTCTAGCATTTGAGTTATATGGCATCTGCTCATGAGGCTAAACTCATAATTGACATCATGTACATTGGCAGCCAATAAAATCCACTGGCCTTACGAGCAAACTCAGAGCAGGCAGTCAACCACATGGCAGGACGCCCATGATGTGCTTGTGCCGCCTGAAAATTTCGGGCTTGCGATGAGATACCTGATATGTTGTGCACCAACTGTTTGCTTTTCGCCTCCCTTGGGATGATCATTCTGGTGTTGGCCCAGATCAAATCTGACGTGGCCTCTTCCATGAAACTGTACAGGTGCGCGTGCTGGGGGCTTGCCTGGGAGATCCCTCGACCGCATGCCTGATCATGGAGCTGGTGGAGGGCGGCAACCTGTCTGACCGCATCCACAACCCCCGCAAGCGCCGCCTCACCTACCTCCAGATCCTGCAGGTGTGAAGTTCACTGCACATGTCGCCGAGGAACGATGAGGTCCGCTTGCAAGATAGTGCCGGTAGATTGGCGGTGCTGCTTCCGTTGGGAACATGGAGGAGGGACGTCGCCACCAGCAGGAGCATCTGCATATCCGTCAGCCTAAACTGCTTGCTCCCATCCAGCATCGGACTTGCAGGAGCTGCAGTGACATACAATCCTAGCCAGAACACGATGCACCTGACCTTGTGAATCGCAGATCGCGCGGGATGTGGCGGAAGGGCTGACCTACCTGCACCCCTCGGTGGTGCACCGCGACCTGAAGCCGCAGAACATCCTGCTGGAGGTAGGCTCCGCCGGCGGCGCCAAGGTGCGCGTCGATGTGGATATCGCCACGTGAGCTTCTGAGTCCAGCCGCCGTCCTGCATGCTGACGTTGTGCACATCGACCGGGGCTGCACACAGGCGAGGGCTATCTGCAGATCCAAGATGCACAGTGCAAATTTGGGCGCCATGCATTCCATGCTTTCAGGGGCCAAGGATGATGACTAGCCCCGAATGTGCGACATCTGAAACTCCTGCTGCGAAGCCAGAGGTACTTCATCTGCATTTGTGTCTGCAGGTGGCGGACTTCGGCATCAGCCGGGCAAAGGAGCCCTTTCGGACGTACATCAACACGACCTGCAACATTGGGACGCCACCGTGCGCCGTTTTCCCTACCATGAGCAACTGATCTGCTGGTCATGCCAGCGCTGCCGCAGTCAGGCACTGTTGCTGTTCACCTGCAAGATGTTGCCACCTGCTTATGTTGCGCTTGTGTTGCTGTGCCTGTTGACATGAAATTTGGCGCTTCCAGAAGGAAACCTATACAGCTGTTTTGCCTTGTGTATCATCATGTGCAGGTACATGGCGCCTGAGCAGTACACCAATCAACGCAAGATCGACGAGAAGGTGCACAGCAACAGCAGCCCAATGGACATGATGCAGCTGCGCACGGAGTCACTGAATCTATCAGACGAAGCATGTTCTGTGTTCAGTAGCAGGTCGAGCAGCTGATATTCAATCTCGACTCAGTCCAGTCATGTCTGCTAGCGCTCTGATGCTTCGGACCTCTGCTGCGCAGGTGGACGTGTTCTCGCTGGGCTGCATCCTGAACGAGTGCTGGTCGCGCCAGCCGCCCTGGAAGGGCTTCGAGATCTATCAGGTGAATACAGTCTTTACGTTGACGGCGAAGCGTTTTCATACAAGTGCATGTCTGCATCACGCAACAGGTTCACATGGCCACCAGCCCACTTAGCCAGGGCCGACGAAGTGCGTGCCCATGTGGCCTCGTAATGCCAGGGACGTGTCGCTGTGGCTGAAGCCGAATTTCGGTGCTGCCTCCAGAACACAAGCTGGTCATATCGTGCATAGTCCCAGCATGGACACCAAATTCCGGACCGAGACCGCCGCAGCTCATGAATGCAGATCTGCAAGCACATGGCAACCGACGGCGAGCGGCCGCATGTGGCGAGCGACACACCCCCAATGCTGGCTCGCCTCGTTCGTTCCTGCTGGAAGCAGGTCTGTCCTCCAAGTAAATGCACTGTGCTATACATATCCACAACATATGTGCAGGACACAGACCAGCCGGCCCGCGCAGCGACAGAGAAGGACTGGCCAGGACATAATATTGCAATTGCTCACATGCAAAGCATTTGTTTTGCACCCCATACAGCGTTCAGACCTGTTGCGAGATGTCTTCAGCTGAAGACCGGCCTTCTATGCACAGGAGCCGCAGCGGCGGCCGTCCTGCATCGAGGTATTCCGCATTGCGGACCTGCTCATGCAGCAGGAGGTGCGACGACTGCAGGGTGCGCCCAGGGGCGACTCTCCGCTTCGGAGGGGCAGCATCGTGTCCTTCATTCCCAGCAGTCCGGCCAGCAGCTCCAGGGACGCTGCTCCTCCGAGCGCCGGCAGCGGCCTGCTGCTTCGGGGCCTCGAAAGCGGCAGCAGCGCTGGGAGCGCTGCTTCCCCAACAGCCGGCAGCGTCCGGCTGCCGCCTGGCCTCGGGCTCAGCAGCACTGGGAGTGCTGCGCCCGGAAAGGCCGGCAGCGGCGCGCTGCCGCCTGGCCTCCAGCTCAGCAGCGTCAAGATTGCCGCTTCGCAAAAGGCCGGCAGCGGCGGGACACAGCAGGGCCTCGATCCTGGCACGCCTTTGAAATCAGCGGCCATGTAGAGCAGCCGCCAAAAGCGGCCGTGCCTAGTGCTCTGCGCAGGGCGTCCAGCGGACGACAGAGTTTGGTGTTGTGGCAAGGGATCTCGGGGAGTGGTGTAGCGTTGCATTAATCAACAGGTTTTTTTGTCGTTATGGAACCACATGTTTCAACATGTTCGCTGCGGTGTGTGCATGTTGCTGCCATTGTTGAACCCTTGCATTTTGCCGCCGGCTTGTCATATCGGTAGTGTAGGAGGAATGTCTCATCACTTCTTAGGGCTACGAACCCCGAAGCCGCGAAGCCTGGAGCTCAGCAGCCCTGATTATGCCGCTTGCCAAGATGCAGGCCGCGGCAGCTCGCGAGAGCCGCTCGATCCTGGCACGCTTTCCGGATCAATGGGCCCCGGGCAAACCAGCCAACAAAGCTGGTGCGTGCTGCGCAGAAGTTCAGCTACTTGTAGTGTTGCCTTTTCAAATGTGTGCGCTTTTCTTTGTGTCAGCGCATCAGTCAGCTGCTGCAGCAGGCCACACAGATGAGTGCATGCTGCTGTCATACGTGAGTTCTGTCGGTTCTGCCGCCGACACTTCAAAGCTGGATGCTACATCTGCAAACGTATCGTGTACTCACAATGTTTGAGGAATCTCGCTTCTGACTTTTAGTGACGTTGTCCTGCATGATCACGCAAGTCACTGCCGCTTAACCGCCGAATATTCAGATGAATCCCGTTGGTGATTCGGCCAGGATTTGATCTCCCTTCGATGCAAATGGCCCCGATATCGCATTTGGAGTCTTGTGTAAGCTGGGACCTGTTTTCCACGAACAACAGTAACGACGTTAACGTTGACATCAGCGTTGATGGTTCAAGACGCGCATGTCAACAACCAGTCTCTTTGCACCTCGCAGTCGGCGCGCTGCAGCATGAACTGCTGTCCAAGGCGAGCTCACTCCTGGGCAGCCTTTTTAGCAGCTCTTCTGGTGGCGTCTGCCGCAGCTGTGGAGGCACAGACAGCGGTTCCAGCATGCAGTACGAGTGAGTAGCGCAGCAATGCTTGTGTATTCCCCACTACCATGGCGTCGCTGCTTGTCACCGTCGAAGTCTGTCGGCTTCCAATTGGGCAATTGGGCAAGTGTGGCTTCCATGTGTGCCGCTCTCTTAACAGGCTGATGTCCGCCATGCAGACATCAGCAACCCATCTGGCGATGTCGTGCGCAACCAGCCTGTCGTCACTGGACTGTAGTACATCTATTGCCGACTCTTGAATCTGCATGTGGGTGGAATGCTGATGCATCACGCGCCATGTGAGCACCATCCAGCTTTTATTTCAGGGCATGATGAAGCATCGAGGCTCTGGCTGTGGTATAAACATGAGTATGAACATACGTACATGCTCAACCTGTCAGCGCAGAACCTGGTCCAGGACGCCAGCCGGGCACGTCCTGACGGTAGCCCGCGCTTCACGATACCTGCGCAATGCTGCGCAGCCTGTCAGCAGAACCCAAGGTTTGCGTTGTGCATGGACGCTCAGAGACGATTGAAATGCGCATTGAGAAGGCAGTCAGCACCACGCACACACTGATGCGGCGTTCAATTGCAAACCCTGATGTGCATTCGTGTTTGCATCGGAACATCGCCACTGACAGTGGTTTGTGTTCTGGAAAGCAGCTGCAGCATCTGGGTGTTCTGTACCAACAATACTGGCGCTGCCGACGGTTGCGGGATGCCAGACAACTGCTCTTCGTTTATGGGCCCTGGGAGTGAAAACAAAACATGTTCGCCGTTGGGCAGATGGGCGCGGTGGGTCCCTTCTCCGAGCCCACTGCCAAGATCCACTCGACCGGAATTATGTCGTGTGTGCGCATGTCCCGTTACCTTTGTGCAAACACTGATGCAGCAGCCCTAGCTCGTCCTGCTGCACAGTATTGCACTCGAGTGATTCCGGCACCAGAAGACATGCAGCAGAAGACGTGCAGCGGCACATCTCAGCTGACCTGGTCTGCTGCGATCTCTGCCTTTGAGGCTTGCAGGTACACGTGCACTTTGAAGAGAGCCACCAATGCCTCAGCCGTGGGCTACAATGCCCCTTCGTTCTCCGCCGGTTGGGTCGGACAGGTGCTCACAGCGCGCGTCCCCCCTGGTAGGCCCGTCATCGCCTAAGACCCTTGCAGAATATCAAGTGAGTACGACAATCTGTCGTGTGCCAGCTGCGGTGTCGTGTGCCAGCTGCGGTCCCAGCGGGTCATCCTGCAGGTCATCCAGCCGAAATTGCTCTTCAGCAGCCGTGCTGCACATGTCATTGGTGCTACATGTAGCTGATAAGGGTGCTGGTCCGCAAAATATGTAAGCTGTCGAGATCCCACTCGCTACCGTGTCGCTGTCCCTGTGTCTAACCTGGACCACACACCAGGAACCCTCGGCAACGCTGACACAGATAGAGTGGTACGTGCCTTTTCTGCAGATGGCCCCGCGCCTGCACCCGAGCCTGCGCTTGCACCCGAGCCAAGCGCAGGGCACTGGCAGATGCCGGCACCTACACTTGTTCGGGGCCTGGCAGGTACGAGCACGATGCAATTTGTTTTAGGCCACACTACTTGACGCGTGAGGTATATGTCAAAGCTTTCATTGACATAGTGATTATTAGTATGCACCAGAACCTGCTGCACAGCATGCCCGTGGGCAAATCCTCGACCTTGATCCGGTGCTCCGTCAGTCAGCAGCACTGATCACTCCGAATATTGCCGCAGGTGGGCTGATCGTTGGGCTGGCTGTCGCCTTGGACTGATGCAGCGGCCGGCGCGGGTTAGCACCCGCGCTAACCCGCCCTATGCCTAGTTGAGGAGGGTTTAGTGATGCCTTTGTCCTTGCAAACACATCGGTACCTTCAGCCTTTTGTTGGTGCTCCGGCCGTGGGTGGGTGCTCCAGTACATAGCCCATAGCAGTGCCGGTTTGCATACCTCCTGTAGGTTTTGATTGGTGGGGGGTGGTGGTGGGCGGCGGCAGCGCCGCGCAACAGAAGCATGGAGCTACACTTTGAACCGAGCTGATTGAACATGATTTGTGGTGAACGTCGATGGCGGATGATTGATCTGCCGAGTTTGTTTTGATTGATGTGACCACATGGTTTGGGAGCCAGAGTGCCCAAGGAGGAGCAGGAGGATGAGGATCACTGATGTTGGCAACCAACTGTCCACTCTATCCTCCTGCAGACGACGACACGCGTGCTACGTACGTGTAGCACATGAATATATACGCATGATGCTTACAGCACTGCTGCCGTGTCCACACACTCTTGCTGAGTGTGTTGCTGCTGGTAGAGAGAGATTATACACTGTTCCAGCCTCACTCAGGCTGATTAGCGTTCATAGATGTCAAAGCTGAGCAATCCGAAACGGCCAAACCCTGTTCGAACGGAGTTGCTGCGTTAACGCAGCAACTGGCATAACGTTATGCCAACAGACTTTTGCCGCTTGCGGCCATTTCAATAATTTCTGCACAAATGGTCGATGCCACCCACATAGCTTTCTTCACACCATGTCTTGGTCATCTAATCCTCTTCTGTCACTCGACATCATCTCCTCCGCCGCCATGCCATCACTCTTCACCCGTTTTATGCTGCCGCCATCTTCAGGTTGGCTGCCGCGACAGCGGCGCCACGTTCAGGCGGCATCTGGCCACTGCCTGTGTCTGCGCAGCCCGCCGAGCTTTCTGCCGCTTTCGAGAGCTCTCGCCTGCGCATCAGCATGTGAAACACGCGACAGCACCTGACACTGGTCACACGCAAGCATGCAAGCATCAAGCAATGCAATTCTATGCGGCACTTGTTCATTTTGAGGAGACGTGATTAGGCTTCACCGAATCGCTGCCGAGGCAAAACCAGTTGCTGAATTCAGTTCGAACTGAGCCGACGACGCGCTGGCTGACGATTAGAAGAGGGGACTGAGCAGAGCGCCACACGCGTGCACTTCCACCTGCCTTGCCAAAATTCAGGCTGTTGCCGCTGCAGCGGCGTGGCCAGCCTCCAGCGCGGAGCTACTTGCGCTACAGCAATGGCGGCACTGCTTTATTTTAGCATTTTTCAGCACCTGTTCTGGCGTCTGCCACAGCAGTCCTCTGGGAACGTTGTCAATATGCTCCCTTCAGATCGAAGAATTCGAAGCAGAGTAGAGGTGACCTTTGTGGTGCTGCACCTCCTGGTCTATGAAAGTCGTTGCGTTTCAGCTTCCTGTGTCGATCCTGGTTTGGCGTGTTGGCAGGCATCTTAGACTCGAAAGAACACCTGCTGGAAGTGCTGCAAACGGATTATCTATCAAATTCCGGAAATTGATAGATAACCGCCAGATGTTCTGCAGAATAAAAGATATAACTCCCGCGGAAAATGTGGCGGCCAGCGCATCATTACTTGAAGTTGGTGTCGGTGCCCTGCACGTGGCGAATAACAGCGCGCAGGGACCATCCAGCATCACAATGCTCTCGAGATGCGTTGGCTTCCTGCGGCTCGATCTTTCGCTTCTTTCCAAGGGTAGGCGACTCATCTTGCTTGCACCCTTGGATCAGCTTTGGGGCACCACAGATATCAGCTGAAGGTCACGATTCCCACCACCCACGCGCAGTCCAGGTGAGAGTCGAGCTTGTTGATCGAAGAACAGCTACCTGCTAGAATCCTGTAGTCGCACTGCGCTGAATGGCACCCTTCGCAGGACAGATTGTGCGCATTGGCCTCTGGAAAGTGCACGCGGAACAAGGCCGTGTCGTGCAATCTGGCCGGAAGCGCGGTGGTTCCACCGTCCCCTGGAATGAGACGGAACTGAGAACATTAGATGATCTCGTCGCCACAAACAGGGCAGATGACCGGCCGCCTGCATTCACATTCGGCGGTGTTCCTCCTGCTGGCGGCAGCGGCAGTTGCTGCGCTGCTGCCAGCAGCTGTAACGGGACAGGCACCAGGTGCGCCGGTGCAGATCAATATGTGTCTGGCGTGGATCAATGCGTTATCCGAACGCAAGAAGAATCCAGCTAACCATAACATCTGCTGCCTCAGTCGTTGAGCGGCAGCGCTGCCCTTTCTTAGGCACGCTGCTGTGCATGGCTTGCCCCTGCCGCAAACCTGGATGAATATCACCCGTGCCCCTGCGCTGGGTTTTCAGGGAAAGGCACCTGCCCCAGCACGCACACCGTGAGAATGGGAGACACCCTGTCGTCGATTGCTGATGCCAACGGCGTGTCACTTCCCGACCTGGAGACAGCCAACCCCTCCATCACGGACCCAAGCCTGAGTGAGCTTTGCGACAGGACCGAGTCCTTGTGCATGTGACAGGGGGTTCAAGCACGAGCTTTCACGCAGAAGCATGTGTGCAGCAGCATGTCTGTTCAGTCATCATTTGCCGGCAGGAAGCCATGCACCGTGCACAACGAACGCACATAGGACCTGCGGTTTGCTTGTCGCGGATCGATCAATCCGTCCTGTTGCGGTCTCGATTTGTGCCTGCGGCCAATCAAGTTAGTCACGATGATGTTTTTGCTGCGCACAACGCAGTCATTCCAGGGCAGGTGATCACGGTACCATGTCCCGGCCATACGCCCACACCTGCACCAACACCTCCAGCCGCAAGTCCGGGTCCGAGCAGTGCCGTAGGTGGGTTGTCGGATCTGCCAGATGCAGCAGCCTCTGCACAGCCAGAGCGACCGGGCCGCGATGTCCTTCAGGCTCGATCATGCCAGAATTGCATTGCTGGCGATTAGGTTATAACATAGGTAATTACATGGCATGCTACTTACGAGATGCCCCTCTCAGCCCCACTGACCTCGACGCCAGCCACTCCCACCGTTATGGCTGCAGGTGACTGCAGCAGCGTCTACACCGTCCGCATGGGAGATACACTGACGTCAATCGCCGGAGACAACAGCGTCACGCTTTTAGACTTGGAAGCAGCGAACCCCCTCATAACAGAACCCAACCGGAGTAGGCATATTGGCCGTGCATCGGTCCTGGTCTGTCACTTCGTCCTCAGAATCCCTACTGCCTCATGTTGCACGTCTGCATGGAATCTTCATATCGGTTAGTTGTCAACGTTGACTTTCGCCCTGTGACTGCTCCTCGCAGTCCAACCGGGCGAGCAGATACGCATCCCGCCATGCTCCAGCAGCAGCGGCGGCGGCGGCCTGTCTGCCGGCGCCATTGCAGGCATCGTCATAGGTGCGGTTGTAGTTGTCTGAATCCATTGCTGAGCGACGCTGCCGCGTCCATGGACGTTATATTGGCCAATATAACAGCGGCATGAGACCTTGTTTCGTTTTTCAAGGTGATGCCTCGTTTGCTGTTCTGTTCACGAGGCTGAACCTCAGTCAGCGTCTCTGGCTCACCTCTCGCCAGGAGAGCAGATTGCCCATTGTCTCTGTCGCAATTTTTCACTCGACCACCATTTTCGACATTTCCCTCCCGCCTCCGTCCGCAGGAATCGTGGCTGCGCTGGCAGTGCTGGCAGCCATGGGGCTGTGGCTGTGCCTGCGGAGGCGGCGCCCTCCTGGCGGCCTGGGTGACATCGAAATGCCAGGCCCTCCAGGCTCCACAGCGCCATCATATTTCCCGCTGCTGCCAAATGGCCTGCGCAGCGACAACGAGGTGCGAGCGCTCAAGGGACACTAATTCCAGTTGATTGGAGCTAGCATCCCCTGGTGCACTCCTCATGGCCATGACAGTTCCTGCGGCCAGGCGTAGCGGTCGCCCTCTGCATTGTCGTGAACGCAGGTCTGCAGATCTGCTGTGCTACCAGCAGAGACGTGTGGTCAACATTGGACCATCTGCAGCGGACTTGCGCCTTCTCGAGTTTGCCGGCATGGCGTTTGCCTCTGGCAGCGTGGCAGAGACTGTGCTCACATCTCTTTAAGGCCACATGTACATTCCCTGTATGCTATCACTGTGTGAAGGTCATCCAAGATTCGTTAGCCGGAGTGTCAGGCATTTCGTGGGGAAGCTACGGCGCCACCACGCACTACGTGAAAGCAGGAACCAAGGGCGCTGACATGATCAGCTCTTTTGCAGGTGCGAACTGCCTCCAGTTAATGCTGTGTGCCCTCTTGCACAAATGTAAAGCTGTTCTCAGGTTTAATACAGGGTTCCACACATCTTTCGTTGCAGGTGGTGCATCCTGTGGACACTCAATCAAGCGTTCTGGCAGGCACCGTCACGGCATTGGGCGTTGAACACCAGCATCTGAGCACACGCCAGGATTTTACCAAGAAGCACACCTAATTCATCAACACTCTCACCGCTCGTGGTGCAGGAAAGTCGCGGTTCAGCATCACGAGCGAGTGGGATACTGACGACGATCTCCGTCCCACCATCAGCCAGTTCCGGGTAAGTGATTAAAGGCTAGCTTGTTGTTGCAGTCCTAGTGAATGTCGATGTTAAAGTGTGCCCATCCCGCCAGCCCGGTGAATTTCACGACGGGTTGTGGCCATTGTGGTGATGCCATCGTGAAGACTGATATTACGCTCCAGAAGCCCGCTGGAACGTACATGAACCAGAGGCTGACTTTTGTACAGAGCAGGACCTGCCCCAGGCAAACGCTTCTGAACAGACATTTCGCTATCTTCCTACGACATGGTCCAAGCTGAAACTTGCAAAGCACTGCGGTGGGTATCTGCGCTCACTAGCGTGATGCAATGCCCGCAGGGCGATTCAGCTGGATCTGGGGGCTATCCAACAGCGCCCAGGCAAGGGATGAGCTCGGCACGTGTCAGTGGCCTGCCGAGCTCCGCGCCGACCTCTCCCACGTTTCAGCATGCGGCCCGTACACCCTACAGCGCTGCAAATGCCGAAGGTGAGGCCCAGCAGCAGCAACTTTTCTGATCACTGACAGCTGCTGCATCTCGTGTTTTTCGCTGCTCACCGCTTGCCGCCGAGGTGGTTCGCCCAACTTCCTCGCTGCTGATGTCTGCAAAACTTACTATGCCAGCAGCAGCAAACGCCATCGCTGGTGAGCCGAAGACCTGGACGACCATTGACAGAGCAATCGGGTGTCCTGAGCCAGATCACCCTGGCCGCAGGGTCTTCGATGCATGAAGGCAACGGCGGCGGAGCGTCCGGCAGCGAAGCTGAGCTGCAGCGCCGCCACTCCTGGGACGGCAGACTGCACGCGCCCGACCACGAGCTGCCGCTCGTGCTGCAGCCCCGGCACCGGCTTGCTGCGGCGGCGCTGGTGCGCCACACTGCACATTATATGCCGTTGCACTGGATCGCATAGGTTTATGACGCACCTCTGAACGCGGGCACGAGAGCAAAAATCTAGCGGGCTTTTCGACAGCCGTCAGCGGCTTGGCAACACGACCACGTGGATGTGCATGCAATTGCATTGACTGCCATACCCAGGCAGGCAGAGCAGAGGAGGGTGCAGGTGGCAAAATCACACAGCATCCAGCTGCGCATCACGTCTGCCTCTGCCGCTGCTGAAGACTTGTCCGCTGCTGAAAATCACGTCATGCATGTGCCCAGGAGATGTTCATTCCCAATCCGCACACGATGACACTGGAGGGCGTGGACCTGACCGTCGACTACGACACCGAAGTCAAGCCCTTCCTGGGCCGGCGCCTGGTGAGCAGTTCTAAGAAGAGTAAAGTCAACGGAAACCGCCTTTTGTGCGCAGACGGCCATACCCGCGGGTGTGCCCGCCCAGGCAAGGCTGCAGACCGGACGTCCCTATCTGAGGTGCATATTGCGGTCAAAAGGCAGCTCGGAAGCACTGTGGATGCGGTCTCATCCTGTCTGTAAACACCCGGTCCTGAAGCGCTGTCTGTATACTTGCGGCTGCTGAGCTGACCAACAAGAAGCTGTGCAGGGGGCTGGCGGCTTCGGCCAGGTGTTCGAGTGCATGTGGCGCGGCCAGCGGGTGGCGGTGAAACAGCTACCGACGGTGCTGGAGGATGGACACGGCGCGCCACCGCCCAGGGCGCAGTACCTGGCGCTTATCGCTGAGATCCAGCTGTCCTGCCGCTTCAAGTGTGACCGCCTGGTGCGTCATCTTGAGGTCCTTCGTTGGACACGAGCTTGTCACTTCCGCCTATCCCGCCCCTTGTCTAAGTCACAGCCTCTTCCAAGCGCATGTGTTGGACCCAAGCGCCTCTGGTAGATCACCTGGATTGCTAAAATCCACGACCCCGGATGCGCCAGCTGTTCATTCCATGAGGTCAACAGCGGCTATGGGCCGGCCTGCTGCTGGCCCTCCTGCTGAATTGCAACCTCGACGAAGCCTGCGTGACGCTGAGCAGGTGCGCGTGCTGGGGGGCTGCCTGGGGCAGCCGGAGAAGGCATGTCTGATCATGGAGCTGGTGGAGGGCGGCGACCTGGCCAGCCGCATTCACGACCGCCGCAAGCGCCGCCTCACCTACCTCCAGATCCTACAGGTACCTGGGACTCTCGGCACTCGTTTGCACATCGTTGCGTATTCCTGGTGTCTGTTGTTGCCGCATTACGATATCCGAACACGTCCGCTGCCATATACCTCGTAGAAGACGGCGCTGTACCGCTGTGCAGCGCCACCACATGCTGTCTAGTGCGCATGGTGGTGTCAACGACACGTGTAACGACGGTTGCACAGCGGTGAAGAGAAGCCTGATAATATAATTGGTTGCATAATACGTGTGGTATGCAGATTGCGCGCGATGTGGCGGAGGCGCTGGCGTACCTGCACCCCTCGGTGGTGCACCGCGACCTGAAGCCGCAGAACATCCTGCTGGAGAAGGGGGCCAGCGGCGGCGCCAAGGTAATCTCTCATATTACCCAGCAGACTAGGTGCTCCCCTGTCATGCCCTCGACACCTCTGACAACGCTGAGAATGATCACTGCACGCAGCAGTGTCGTTTCGCAGCAGGCAAGGCAGCAGCATGGCCCACAGCCTGGCTGTTCTAAGCTCGTCTCTTGTTCTTGAACTGACTTATTCGGTCGCATGCGCAGGTGGCAGACTTCGGCATCAGCCGGGCCAAGGACCCACTGAGGACGTACATCAGCGCAACCGCCAACCAGGTGCTCTCCGCCTGGCGTTTATCCACTCAAACAAGCGCCTCTTGTTTGTCCCTTGTGCAAGGTACGCGGCATCCCCAGTCTGTGGATGTCTTCCAAATGACGAACAGTTGTGTGGCAGGGCACCCCCAACTACATGGCCCCGGAGCAGTTCAACAACGAGCGCCACCTTGACGAGAAGGTGGGCTTGCACATGGCGTTGCCGAAGATAGAGCAGTGCTGCTCAGCTGGACGCGAGGCTGAGGTCCTGATGCAATATCAGCAGGCCGGCTCCATGCCCTCCTTGTCTTCGCTGCAGCGTGGCATCCTGCAAATGACGTCGCAAGAAGCTTCACATCACCGCATGGCACACGTGTGTCGTGCACGACGTCTGATTCAGACAGCAAATGACCGGACGAAATGGTAGGTACGATCAGTGGTTGAATGCGGCAAAATGCATTTTCACTTTGCGCAGGTGGACGTGTTTGCCCTGGGGAGCATCCTGAACGAGTGCTGGACGCGGCAGCACCCCTGGCAGGGGCTCGTGCAGCTGCAGGCAACTGTTTCCTACCTCCAGCTTGCCGCCAGCAATGATTTTTCCCTGTCAACCGCGCTGATCATGATACAGATGTAGCCACGCAACCTTGAATCGACAGCCAAGCCTCGTCAGAAGGGCGTTGCCAGAGCAGCAGATAAGCGTTTACACGCGTTACTTGCAGATCTGCAAGCACTTGGCAATCGACGAGAAGCGGCCGGCTATGGGGAATGACGTGCCACCGTCACTGGCACGACTGATCCGCAGCTGCTGGAAGCAGGTGAGGCGCCGGCATACTTGTCCAATGCGCCTCTGATGGTATGTCACAAACCTGCATAATATGTGTTGCAGGTGGAAAGAGAAGGTGGCATCCTTACAACTGATGAATATTGGCATGCAGGATCCTCAGAAGCGGCCGTCGTGCATCGATCTAGTGCGCTTCTCGGACTTTCTGATGCAGCAGGAGGTGCGGCGGCTGCAGGCGTCACCGTCTGCGCAGCGCCGCAGCAGCCGTCAGCTGAGCATGTCGTCCGCAGCTTCCAGCGGCCTGCCAAGAACTGGCAGCCAGCTGGACGCACCGCAGGCAGCAGACAGCAGGCAAGGCGCTGGTCCCTACACCAGCAGCAGCCCAGGCGCCGGCGCATCTTCCGCAGCAGCTGACACGCCAGCAGGCAAGCGGGCGGGAGCGCCCGGCAGCACCACCGGCAGCATCAGTGCGGACATGACGCCGCCTGCTACCGGCGCATCCGCCAATGTTGCAAACGGCGCTGTCGGTGGGCACGCTTAGAAGATGCTGTGCTGGTCTGTCTTCAGCCTACGACGTGATCAGAATGTGTGTAGCAAGGATGGCGGTAAGGATGACCAGGCATCTAGAAGAGGAGCGATCACGCGGAAGATTTGCTAAGTTTGCGCGCTGGCACCACAGTCATTCGACGATAATTTTGAGCAGCAACGCTTGCCGACTGTGTACAGAACGCTAGGTTCAATGGCAGTCTGCTGAATCTGGGAGTAGTAACGAGATATGCAGGGTCTGTCGTGATGGATAGATAGATTACACCCGCCAGCCTCACTCAGGCTGATAAGACATCAATTCACCAATAAACCATCGTGTGTCATCATGTCGCAAACTGTTGATGACACTCACTGAGCAGATGAGCCGATGACACCCACCTCCCTCCAGCATGCAAACATGAATTCGGCAACATGCTGTCAATTGTTGCAACCAGCTGGTTGACAGCGCTTTTGTTGCCTGCAGGCAACAAAAGCGCTGCCAGACAACGTCTGTCGCCGAGTCGCGGGACATTCCCCAGCAAATGTTTCTCGTTCCCGAGCGCGCCACTTTCACAGAATATGCAGCAGCGATCCTGCTTGTCTATCTTTGCAAACCTGCCGGTCTCCACCGGCAGCGAGTGCGATCCCAAGCAGAGCCTCTGAACGGCGCGCAGCTGCGGCGCCAACAGCTCCAGCTGCCAGAAATCGCCTCCTGAGCTCACCCAGGGCGCGAAAACTATGCTGCATATGTCGTCCGCTTCACGCCGCCTGACAGCGCCGTCCTCGGGTTCATGTCCACAATTTCCTGCTGCTCCAGCGCGGGCGCGGCAGCCGCCGTGGCTGCGATGGCGCCCTCATGTGCCGCTGCCATCATGCTGTCATCAGCGCCTGTCAGCGCCATGCCATGCTGCTTCGCACATGCCAGCAGTCCAGCTGCCCAGTTTTGTGTGTCGGACTGCTGCGCCACCGCAAGATCGTCCATGGCCGCCTGCGTGAAGATGGGAGGTTTCTGGCGGAGCGGTCAGCGCACTCCAAAACTGCAGCGCCTGCCGCTTCCATTCCACCGCCAGCGGCAGCTCGCCAAGATCCTGCAGGAGCACTGCAGCGGGGACAGAGCGCCGAACGCCGCACAGCTCCCTCATCGTCTGTATGTAGCTGGCCTCCAGTTTGTTTCGCCCGGTTGGTCACTCCGCCACCATATGCCGACCCCAACCTTCACAGCCGTAGGATGCTGTGGGCGCTACTGTCGTCAGGTACTGTCGGCGGTACTGTGGGCGCTACTGTCGTCGTGATGGTCTGTCGTGATTGATGGTGATAACTTCAATCATGGTCCCAGGCACTCTAGATTCCGGTGATAGATCTACCACCGGAATTTACAGCGCATAATGTGGGGTCTTCTTTCGCGCTAGAACTGTGCAACTGATGACCGAAGCCCAATTCTGGGTTTCTCGTTTGAGAACCACCTGCTGGAAGGCCAAACTGTCGAGAGTGATTCGGGGGAGACATCATCGGCGCAAGAACACGCCGGCGACGGCACTTCGCGTCCTGAGTGGATTGCCCTCACTCAATCAATCAATGGTTCAGTAGCTCAGAACAATGTCGAACGCTGCTCACTGAACGCACCGTCAGCCCTGGTGACCAATGCCATGGTTTTGGCCTCAATATTGCAGTACAGCCAAAAGTCTGCATGCTGCCTGCTGTTCCATAGAATGTCGAAGTATGCGAGTGCGTGAGTGTCCTTGCAGAGTTCATGAATAGCATTCTATCAAACGTGGCATGCAGGACATGCGACGTCCCTGCCACAGGATGCCGCTCATGGCCCGCCGCCAAAGAGCGGCCGCAGCAGCTCTGAAACGTGCAGTCCTGACGGCGGCCGCGCTCCTGGCTACGATAGCTGCCGTGGCGGCACAGACAGGTACAGCAGACTCACACCTCACCTTTTGATGATGTGTTCAAGGGCTCTGCGCTAAATGCGCGCGGCCTGGCCAGCATTTGGCAGCTGCGGCTGACTGGAAGCGCATTTTCGTTTGACAGCCTACCCTGTGCACGACTCAGGCTGTGCACGACTCAGGCTGCACGTAACAACTCGAAGTTCTTGATACCTTCGATGCATCATGACATATGTATCATGTATGAAATATGTATCATGACAGACTTTCATGGGCATGACCGCAGGCGGCAACAGTCCCCGCTCCCCTCCGCCTGCGGGCATGCCGCCGCCGGCCTGCAACGGGAGTGAGCCTGCATGGTGCATGAGGCAACGTCCCATCGCCAACAGCCTTGCACTGAAACGTTAAACTGGCCATGCATTCCATCGAGTGTTCACTGACATTTGGCATTCCATCGCAGCCAGCATAAACCTCAGTGGCAACACCGTGAGTAGCAAATGTTTCTCACCTGGGCTTCATTCTGAGCGACGCATTGTGTGTTCGGGACAGACTGTCCTGGCATGCACATTATAGCCAGCTTTGGTAGCCGGCCTCACAGCTGAAGCTAATACTTTTTGTCTGGCAATGCACAGGACCTCGCAATCAACAGACCACCTGTGACAACGCCTGCACAATGTTGTGCAGCCTGTCAGGCCCAGCTAGAGGTTTGTGCCTCTCGGCGAATATGACAATAGTGCATGCTGCGGATTGCTGATATGGGTCTGGGCATTTGTGCTTCTGTCTCGGAGGTGCGTGGCATGGGCGAGACAATTCAAAATATCATATGGCTGTCCAAATGAAGGCTGGCTTGCTGTTCGCAGTGCAATATCTGGGCTTCGTGTGACGACTCCGCTGGCTGTGGGCTCCCTGGGGGTTGCCGCACCTACATCATGAGCCACCCTAACACATCGAGCCCAAGCGACTGCACAGCTGCGGGAAAATGGGCGCCGTGAGTCGTCATTGTTCCAGCCCAAATCCAATGCGCTCACTGAGTCAGTGCGCGCAGGCTGCATCTTCTTGAAGTCATACAAGCAATGCAGCTATCGACAATGCTTGAATGCAATGTCCTGACGGCCGACCTAGTCCTTGGCGCGCGCGGACATGTCCTGCTACCTGGCACACCTTAGCGACTGTCCATTCTGGTCATGTATGCAGGCACACATGCATATTGAAAAAAGCCATCAACCAAGCGGAAATCAGGCAACTCGAGGCACCACCGCCGGATCCTAGCGGTGGCTTTGTGTCTCAGGCCTTCCTGGAGCGCATCCCTCGTGCGTTTACCTCCTGACCTCGTTCCTTCTACCACAGTGACTTCCTTGGCCTTAAGCCATCTCACGCAACAGCAAAGCTGGAGCGCCTTGCCCGGCCATCATTTATGGCATGCCGTGCCCACTAGGCGCCATTGAGAAGGGCCTCGAGTCTGCATTTGTGCAGTAGGCACTGCCCCGCCGCATGCTTCTCGCTGCCCGTTTCTATAGTCGATGGATGATTCCAAACTCGTCACGTTGCTGCTCCCTGCAGCGGGGCCACCTGTTCCGCCGCTGCCGCCGCTTCCGCCACCGCCGTCGCCTGCAAAGCACAGCTCGCCAACTGGCGCCATTGCCGGAGCGGTTGTGGGTGATTTCCTATGTTTATCGCCGCTTCCGTGACGGTGATTGTACCGCAACTCTGGTCAGGCAGACAACCGAAAGCTGCTTCGCAGTGGAATGCTGCTCAGACAGACAAACACTACCAGCGGTACTTCAGTTCTGGTGCCAGCCACATGCGCTTCGCTTTTGTCATCAGCTTTCTGCCCGCAGAGAGCAGTTGAACTGAGATCTCCGTTTCGTGGCTGTGCTGCAGGAGGGCTGTTTGCACTGGCAGCATTGGCGCTGTGCCTGTTCTGTTTCCTGAGACGCCGCCGGTGGGAGCGTCTGGCGCGATTCAAGGCCGCGTCTGACGCAGAGATGGCAGAGATGCGGCACTCCCAGGGCGGCCAGCGTTTCGACGCGTTTGGGAAACCGCACGTCTGCATCGCGTATGATGACGCCGCTCTGCTGAAAGGCCACATGCCCAGCGACGCCGCTGAGCAGTTTAGTGACATGGCCATTACTTCGGTGCGTCATCCGCCATGGTGTATGTCTGTGAACGCTTTATTTCATATTGAAGCTCGAGCAACGTGGCGTGCTTCACTGTTACCGCAACACCTACACCGTAGTGTACTGGCCAGAACGTGGTCCTCGGCTGGCTGCTACAGCTGCTAAAAAATGCGGTGTTTGTGTCAGGCACATGGCAGTGTTGCCAGGAGTGACGCATGACTACCGTTTGCATTCTGCGAAGCGAGTTGCCAAGCATTCGTCACCTTGTTGACAGTAGTCACATGATATCAGGCAACTTTGCATGACATCAATGGTTCCCTCGGCTGCTGCAGGCGTCCTCCTGGAAGTCTGTGCTCCAGCGCTCGCTGAGTGGCCAGCCGGGCGGTCTCACCACGCTGAACTGGGCGACCTACGAGCAGTGGTACCAGGGCAATGCGGCGGGGAGAGGTGCTTCCGTCAGCAAGTTTGCCGGTGAGCTGGTGACGTCTTCACTCCACATGATGCTGTTCGACCGCACACATATGACAGTGCTCAACTGCACTGGGAGTCGAGGTCACCAGTGCACATCAGTCATATTGGCTCAGTGGCTCAGTGGCTCGATGACTCAGTGGCTCATGAAGGGTTTGGGACCGCATGCACATGCCCGCTGCGCGCTGGCCAATGCACAGCACGTAGGCCGCAGATCCAGCGCACGATTGGGCTTCCCTGTCGCTGGACACATGCTGCTGCTTCATGCAGGCGCATCAAGGGTCGGCGTTGCGGACGAACTTGAGAGCGACGCGGATGCGTGTGCCTCGATTGGCCGGTCAGAGGTACTACGATGGCATCTCCCTGGTCTTTCACTTACCTTCGCGTCAGCATCTAGGCCCTGCCGCTAGGTGCAGCAAGTAAGTGCTGATGGTGTCAGCATCTACGCACGATGTGGGCAGCTGGAATGCGGACGCCAAGCCGATTGAGTCATGAGTCATCTGCTGCAAGGTAGAAAATAGAAAATAGAAAACAGCTGAACAGCTCAACTTTGATATACTGATGTCGACCACGTCACCGTGCAGGGCCTAGGGCGGCAGGATTCGGCAGGTCAGTATGCGAACATGTCCGAGATCGAGCGACGGGCGGCTGCTGCGTCGGGCGTCAACAAGCTTGGTGGACATCGTTACGCCACGCCTCGCCAGCGATTCAGAATCACCAGGTGCCAGATGGAGCTACATCGTCTGGCAATGACCCGAGCGAGAGAGCGATCACCTGCTGTTGCAGAAGTCACACTGACCTGCGTTGACAAAGCTGCATCACACACCATGACAAATTTGCCGAGAGCTGCAGAGCACTGCAGCTTCAGTACACCACAGTGCCAGCCACCAAACGCACCGCCGCTAATGGTGATGTGCTTGAGCCCATTATACTGACGCCCGCCTGCCACTTTGCTGCTTTGGCAGATTCTCGCAGCCACCGGGAGGGGGCGGATGGTGAGAGTGGCGGCCAGGGCGACGTTGTGTCGGCGCTGGTGCGGCGACACTCCTGGCACGGGCCGCTGCATACACCGGAGGCGCCGGCGCATATCCGGGTGGCTGCCGCAAACCTGGTGCGACATCAACAGAACCAGCCATTATCTATAGATATATGGCGCCTTTCTCTGCACTGCAGCAATGGCAGCATGTGGCCAGCTTTGAAGGGTTGAGAGCTCCAAGCTTCCTGCCAGACAGCTTGCTTTTCGGCAGCATGCCTTCCAGGGCCTCCTGTGCCGAGCGATGCAATGCTGAGTCAAGCAATGCTTCATGCAGGCAATGTACATTCCACCGCAACAGGACACCATTTCGCTGGTTGACGCTGTGGATCTGACGGTGGACTACGATGCCGAGATCAAACCCTACCTGGGCGAGCCGTTGGTGCGCCTCTGGAGGAGTCGAGCTCTGTATTGTTGCCAGCTGCTGAACTCATGTGCAATGCATTGGTGCTTCCGGCGTGTCTTGCATGCGGATCTGCAACGTTGTACTGGCTTCGAACCTGAACGAAGACCAACTGCGGTGGCGCAAGGTATGACCACTGAAGCGTAGTGGCGCCCGACATCAATTCGATCGCAGTGATATGGGGCGGACGAGCGGGCACTGCAATGTATGGCACTCCCTTCACGATTCATGATGAGCCTTTGTGACCGCAGGGTTCTGGAGGCTTTGGAGACGTGTACGAATGCACCTGGCGCAGTGAGCGCGTTGCGGTGAAGAAGCTGCCGAGCGTGTGGCAGCAGCCGGCGCAGCGCGGCGCGCCGTCGCCTAAGGCGCAGTACCTGGCTCTGGTGGACGAGATCCGGCTGTCATGCCGCTTCAAGTGCGACCGTCTGGTGCGGGCTTGAGGGTGCTTCAGAGCCATCCAAAAGGCAGCTCCTACTTCAGAGCTGGTGTGTCAAATGCGTCCTTGCATCTTGCAACCGAGACAATTGACTTGGTGTCACTCCAAAAGCTCGTGTACTGACTACTGCCTTCTGGGATGCTTCAGCCTGGCGCGATACCCTGTCAAGTCAGGCGTCCACCTGAGCTTCCTGGCCTGAGCTGGTGCATGTCGTTCGAGCTGCCTTCTCCAAGCTGCAGAATCCGGCATTGCCTCTGTATGTTGCAGGTGCGCGTGCTGGGGGCGTGCCTGGAGGACCCCGCGAGCGCGTGCCTCATCATGGAGCTGGTGGAGGGCGGCAACCTGTCCGACCGCATCCACGACCGCCGCAAGCGCCGCCTCACCTACCTACAGATCCTGCAGGTGCGGGAAGCCGCTCTTCTGAGCTGCAAGTTTCACCTGAAGCAGCATAGGGCCTGCAGCTGTGCAGGTGGCATCAGGCAGATAGACACATAGATCAGCTGGGTCCTGGAAGCGTCTGTCCGCACCTTGCACACCTGTCATGTGCACCAACCTCGTGCTACTTGTAGTCTGCTACCTGTAAAGAACAACCAACATTTTCGGGATGTACTGCAGATTGCGCGGGACGTGGCAGAGGGTTTGGCGTACCTGCACCCCTCGGTGGTGCACCGGGACCTGAAGCCGCAGAACATCCTGCTGGAGACTGGCCCTGACGGCGGCGCCAAGGTTGGTGGCTACGTGTGTTGCCAGCTGTCATTGAAAACCTGCTTTGGATTGCCGTCTGAGCAGGCGGTGCACATCACTGGCATCAGTCACAGATGGTGCGGTGCAAGACACGCGCTCAACTCTTGCCGCCATGAATTCATCCTGAAAGTCAAGACATGGCAATCGTGACATCTCTGTGGCACGTCCAGGCAGACCCCTGGCAGATGCAGGCGTATGTGCACTTGTCACAATTGCTGTCCACAGGTGGCAGACTTTGGCATCAGCCGGGCAAAGGAGCCGTTCCGGACGTACATCAACACCACCTGCAATGTCGGCACCCCGCCGTGAGTCTCTGCTTGTATGGAACCGATCACCCAGCTTGTCCGTCAGCTGTATCCATTCAGAAAGCAGTCCGAGGACTGCGTATGTTCCTCAAAGAATGACTCTGCGCGATGCTTCCCGACCTTCGATTTCACCGCATCACCATCGTGACCTTTGGCTTGACTGCATGCACCGCAGGTACATGGCGCCTGAGCAGTACAACAACCAGCACAAGATCGATGAGAAGGTACTCGCCAAACACCACTCTGTGTACTGACCGCCACTGGACAGACACAGCAGGGATTTCTCCAAACCAGCGCAGTCTGGACACCCTTTGCAGCAAATCGCACCGCTGGCCACCATGGCGGCCGCCCAGCTGATCTCCAGTCGACCTCCATGGCATAGTGCACGATTGGAGCCAAACTCTGGGCGTAAGTATTTGCTTAATGCTGCTTGCTGTGCCCAGGTGGACGTGTTCTCGCTGGGCTGCATTCTGAACGAGTGCTGGTCGCGCCAGCCGCCCTGGAAGGGCTTTGAGATCTACCAGGTGTGTACAAGAAGGGGTCGTCAGCCAAATGCATTGGTTATTTGGCCGCATGTCCAATCATGTTTCATAAGAAAAGGGACCGAGATGCAGCCCTGAAGGCTGAACGCGCCGCAAGCTTCGCTTTGAAGTCCAAGTGCAGCTGGTCTTCAGTACTCTTCGTGCTGGACAGGCACGATCTGTACCGATGCAAACCTGGACAGGCCCACGCTGTACTGCCGTGTACCATTTGTGCTGCAGATTTGCAAGCACATGGCGACGGATGGTGAGCGGCCGCCGGTGACCAGTGACACGCCGCCGCTGCTGGCTCGCCTCATCCGCTCCTGCTGGAAGCAGGTCTGTTATTCTGCTGCAGCAGTACACGCCCCAGGCGGCTGACTTGAGCTGCAAATCCGCTGCAGTAGCCGCAATGGCATTCCCGACGCTCTGCACAAAAACTGCTCAACAATGGCATCGCCTTCCTCTCGCATCATCTATCGCATCTACCATAGCAAATTTGACGGGATCCTATGATCCGAATGCACAGGAGCCGCAGCGGCGGCCGTCCTGCATTGAGGTGTTCCGCATTGCGGACCTGCTCATGCAGCGGGAGGTGCGACGGCTGCAGGGGGCCGCCAAGGGCAATCCCTCGCTTCAGAGGGGCAGCGTGGCATCCTTCGCTTCCAGCAGTCAGGCCAGCGGCCCTCGGCCCACGGCTGACTCATCTGCGAAGGTCGGCAGCGGGGCTGCGCTGCCGAGTCTGAATTCTGGCACGCAAACGGCAGCTTCCTCTGGCATGCCGTAGATAAGACACCAGATCCAGCAGCGCGCCTCAGATGTGTGCATGGCTCGTGTGTTGATCGGTCCTGATTTGTTTTTGCGGAATTTTAGTAGTATTAGACACCGGTGAGCAGCGGGATATTGGCGGTGTTTGGACGCAGTCACTGCCATTCTCGCCGAGTCGTAGGTCAAAGCAGCAGAGAGCGAGTTGAGCAGATGATCAGTGCAAATCCTGCTGCGCTCCGCCATCAGAGCTACGACCAAAGTCAAGCCTTTCACACTTAGGTGTGAAAGGCTTGTTGCAATTCCTGGGCCGGTTTTGGTTCACCCAGCAGCAGCTCCGCCCGTTGCCTTCGAGGGTTTGCCATTGACGAGAAGAGCGGCAAGCACGCGCGAGCAGGGGATGTACACGACCTGCGCGTCACCACGCACGATAAACTACATTGGCTGGGTCGTCGTGTCACATCACTACTGCTATTCAACACCATCTCACACCTTCCAACAGGTGCGGCGTCATTCTTTTCGTTTGTACTGTGCGGCACCCCTCAAACACCAGGCCTGCACGACAATCTGGCAAAGATGTCTTGATCGATGAACCTGCAGAGTTATATACCCGGGTTTTCACCTGGCCTGGACGCAAGTTTGTGGTAGTAGGAATGGAGTTGTACTGCGCAAAAAGCTGAGGTGTCACGCCGTTGGAGGCGGCGAGGTCGCTTAGCGACTGCGGACTTGTGACGGTCATGGGCGGGCAGCACTCTTGGACACCACCTGAGCAGAAGCACGATGATCAACACCACATGTATGCCGCCACACTTAATCTGGCCTCTGCATCGACCCTAGGGACCGCAGGCCTCCGGCTGCCAGCTGTCACACACAACGCCATGAAATGTGAGCTGCAGCAGCAGTTGCTTTGCTGGCGGACGAGCACAGCACTGGTCACACGAGAGGTTCATGCTGCTGCACTTTGAGAACTGCCGCATTCAGCTGTGACTCTGTCGTCACAGATGCAGGTGCACACGCGTTAGGAGTCAAAGCAGACATCAGGGGATTCTAATGTTCAGGTTGGACTCGTCCCCTGCAGCTACTGGTTGGAGCAGGCTCACCTCCACCTTGAAGCAGCCGCCGACAGACGAAGACGGAGCACCAGGACGTTCCCGCAGTCAGTGGCACGCTTAGAAACTGTGGCGACACGCCGCTCACAGGAGGCGCAACTGCGCGGCACAGAAAGTATAGGTGACACGCGCTGGAGCATCGGCTTTGGGATGGGCCCCAATTCAGGATCAGCGTAGTGCATACTCACATGCACAAAACACATACGGGATGAAATGCCTCAGACGATGGTTCTTACAGGGCTGACGGAATGCTGCGCACGCACCAATCGTCCTTCCATTGGGTACCTTGCACATATTCGCTGTGGTGGAACCTGCAGGGAGCGGGATGCGACTTGATGGCCACATCAGTTACTGCCTGACACGCAAACACGTGAACCTTACCAGGTGCGCACACACCCTGTTCTGCGGGTTCGAACAGCACATAATTCCACACACACTTGAAGCCGCACAGCTACCTGTCGCAGCATTGGCGCTGCTGCCAGCGCCTGTGACGGCCGCCATCGCCAGCAGCACAGCGACGGCCACACTGCTGCTGCTGATGTCTCGACGGCGCACGGCCATCCTGCAGCTGCACGTCCTGCATGCCGTCATGAACAAGAACAGATGTTTCAAAATGCCATTGAGAATCAGAATTCGCCCATGTAGTCACGACACTGTGTAACAGAGATGTTGTGTATGTGCTTGTCAATGGCGGAGGAGCGGGACGTGCAGCATCAGCTGAGACAACCGAAGCCTCGATGCTGGCCGGGCCATACTCAACACTACCGCCGTGGTGCTGTCAACATGTCGTGCAGTTTCAGATGTCCAGCTGAACTCCGAGTGTGTCGGGCAGGTTGTTTCCACACTGTGCTGGCAGCGGCACCGCAGCTTGCCGCGGACACGTTCCAATAGTATCGGATCTGTGCTGGACCGGACTGCAGATGCCATTGTGGGCAGGACGCGCACATGGGCGACAAAACCAAATAGCCATGTGTTGTAGCAGTGCAGCCGTGGGTGTCTTCTGTCGCGAGCGGCGTATTTTTTGCACCCATGTCACCAGCAGAGCAAGCATGAATTAATCGCTTTGCTCCCGCGGCGCCGGCGGTATGCACATCCTGCCAAGTACGCCAGCAAACAGCCTTTAGCCAACATTTCCTCTCATGGTCAGCAACCTTCAGCTGAAGGTTGCTGCAGTCGACGAAAATTTCATGCTGCACAGAACGCCCGGCGTCACGTAAGCTGGCTGCTGCTGGGACCACCATTGCTGGCGCGATCTGACGCTTCGGCGGCATGACATGCGCTAGCACCGGTAGACCTGAACACGCCTCAACCCCATGATACCACTGGACGTGTCATCTTGATGATGCTTTTGCAGTGCACCAGCTTTGTGACATAGAATGTGCCACTGCAGAAGCGGGGCGGGGGTGCCGCTGTGGGCCTTCCGCTGCGGGGGCGTGATTGGATAAGCGTGGCGGCGCAGGCAGCAGGCACGGAGCGCACGGGTCCTCAAACGATGTGAGAGATAATGCGCTATCGATGATGAAACGGGCACATTGATCTGGCGGACTGAAAAGAGAGTTTGTCATGAGGTGTCAGGTGCACCACGTGGTGCTGGGATTTTGCGGCCGTGGCTCGCCAGTTGGGGTCATTCTCGGATAGAAACTTGGAAGAGTTCGTGACAGAAGACATGCGATTCTCCTTAAGGCGGCTACCCAGTTCAGCTAGCGACAAGAATCCGCACCCTTCTATCACCAAGTCCACGAACTTTACCAGCCCAGGTAATGACAAGGCGCGTTCCAGCAGAGAATATGCATCCATCAACGGCGGGGTCGTGCAGTTCCTGAATGGGTCTGTCCCCTGGGCTTATTTGCTATGCTCAGCGAGCATTGTCGTGCATGTGTCTCAGCGTGGCTGCATGTGAATAGGCAAGCAATAGACACAGTGTTCACATTTGCAAGGCGGCATCCACATAAGGTGCTGATGTGGCTGATGAGCAGGACTTGCCCTAAAACCCCTTGCGCACCTTGCTTGAAGCTGCTGAGTGGAACAAACCGATGGTGACGGTTCCGCATGTCTGCGCTGTCAGGCAGGCTATCAGCTGCCTGTTTCCTGCATTGTGTATGGACTTCCGCTGGCAGAATCTCATCATTATAATACCCCGCCCCATTCGCACACCTTCGTTGTGCTGAACGCTTTCACTTTGGAAAGATCGGCCGGGAGTGCAAAAACTGCACCAAGGCCACGCACCGGCGGCAGATGAATTGCGCGTGCCGAGCGCCGCCACTTGTCACATCATCTGCGACATAGACACGCATGCTCGCCTTGATGCATATGTCAGGTCAGCATTGGTCCTTTACAAGTAGCACGAAACGAAGTGATGTGAAGTGATGTGATATGGCGTTCAGTATTCGAAGCAAGAGCGAGCCACATCATCAGCGCGCCTTGCGTCAGAAGCAGATCTGCTCTCTCTAGAGGGCCGCCCGAGTCGCCGCTGCAGGTCGTAGTGCCTGCAAAGAATAGGCAGCCTATCACTCAAGACCGAGATCGGCCCATCACACAATGTGTATATCGGCCACAAGAACAACTTTCGTCTATCCACTGGCATCCTTTTTGATGTCACCTGCATATCTCATTAAGCTGTTGCTGAATCATTTCAACCTCAAGCGCGCCTGGTGCGGAGGTGCACAACTGGCTGAGCAGCTTCTGGGGCAGATTTTCCATGCAGATGTTGTCGGGCAAGAATGTGACGGTGGCCCTTTGCAGGGTCGGGGAGGGAGGGGCCCCTGGCACATTGCTGGTTTTCCCGAACCTGCCGTCCGTCATGGCAAACACGTAAGAAATGTGTCACATACTGCACAAGCTCGTGAAGGCCACGACGGTGGCGCCACTCGCGTACCGGTAGTCTGAAGACAGACCGAAATGTGCACTGGGCATAATGTCTGTTCGGGCGCACCCGATTATGGTCAGGTTGGACCCTGCAGGCGGCGCATTGGGGGGCGACAGGTCGATACCATCCACACCAGCATCATTGAGCTTCACAGGGGTGGCGGACGCATTGTGAGAGAGAACCAAAAGCCCCACGTCGTACCCGTTGCTCACATTGCCTGCGGAGTTTGGAACCTTGGGGCTCAAGAGAGGATACACTTCGATGCCCTCCTGAATACGGAAGGATCCGGATGGGAGGGATGCATCCACAACGACATCTAGGACACCGACAAGGGGAGGCAGGCGCCCAGCGAGAAGGGAAAATCCACGCTCTGTGCGTGGATTCCATCATGATGCCGTTATACGTGCATGCATGGCAACACACCGTCCCACATGGGGTGGGTTTGGGCATCCAGGACAGGGATGGTTTCGGCGCCCGGGCCGCCCGTGCCAGAGGAACACACGGCGCCGACGACCGCCGTCGGTGCCATTCTGAGGTCGCCGTGCAGCTGGCCGCCAGCGTGGTTGGAGAGCGCTGTGTAGTTGGGAAGCCAGTCCCCGGCCTGCGCAAATTTCAGCACAGTAGGGTGCATGTGGCTGACGGAACTAATGGTGTTCATGATTCGCACACCGCACATTTCGTTGACAGCAGTGGTGATGCTGCCCTCTTGCATGCTGCATGCATGTGAAGCATGCATGCATATGCTAATGAGATGCTGCCATGACTTTTCATAGCACATGCAGGGCTTTCGACACAGCTCACCGGCAGACCGGTGCTGACACTGGTGCTGTCACCGCTGCGATTTACATGCAGGCAGTGCGCCGCTGCACCAGCCAAAATCACGAAGTTGGATGTCAAGCTGCCAACCAATAGCCTGGCAGTTTCAGCAGGGTGAATGCATCAGAAGCGAAATGAATGCGGCTCACAGCACTGAGCAAACTACATGCACACGCTGCAGTCTCACACGCAGTTGTGCGCAAACATGTGAACCTGTCAGCACAAGGTTTGGCGCTACGAGGGTGCCACCGCAATAATGGACAGGATTTGCCACGCTGCCGCCAGCCTCCTGAAGGACATCTTTTTCAGGACACCGCATTGCTGGCTTGGTCCTTGCAGCAGTTTTGATAGCCTGCCGTGATAGACGATGCAATGCAAGCGAACTTGAACTTCGAGCTTCAGACCATGGTGGCCACCAGCAGCTGCTTAGATCGTGCCTGAGCGCTAGTACGCAGCGAGACCATGTAGGGGAACCTGTGTGGTTTGCATGACATCGAATCACTAAACGCAGGAGAGTGGCGCAGGTTGTATGCATGTGCATACTCTGCCTGGCAGATGTCAGATGTCAGATGCGCTGTATGTCATTGCGACAACCCGATGAGCACCCACGAACGTCCTGCCAACTCCACATGCATGCCATGTAACGGCAAGTCACGACAGGGGTGCACGCATGTATCAAACCTGACGCCCGCATTGACGCCGTTGGAGATCTGGGGTGCCACTTCGTTGGGGCATTTACCAGGCGGCACAATGACGATCTGCTGCCTGGAGGCATTGCGAGCAACGGCTGTTGGCGCCTGCAGCATGTGGCGCCGCACATCTGTACCAGGACGGCGGAGCACCACTTAGACAGTCTGCGGCTTGCATTGCCCTCGAGGGTGAGCTCACTTCCTGATGGCTGCGTCAGACGTAATGCAGGAGCTGGAGGTAATGGCGACAGCAGGAGTGCCTGCTGGTCAATGCATGTGTGGCCGCAGACCTTCTACCAGAACTCAATCCAGCGGAGTGCAAGAGATGCTTCAGCATCTGGCACAGATGGTTTACAGTGCTGCATACCGCCTGCAAGGTCCGATGATGCGGACACCCTGAACTGCAGCAGCAGAAGTATAATGCACCCGAAGATGCACAGACACAGGCGGCAAGTCGGCGAGAGTAGTGCAGCGGGCTTCATGGTTGCGCACTGGCGGGAAAGAATCAATAGCTGGAGATGTGCCGGCAGAGACCGCTTTGCGCAGCGAGTTGAGAATCAGCAGCAAATGCACCTCAGCATGCATGCTCCATATGGATCGTCCATCACGATCTCAGTCCCTGGGCTGCTGACACCTGTGTCCACAGCGCTGAAGGATGACCCGTGTATTGAAATTGAGATCTTTTTGGATTCATCGTCCAGGTTCCGATCGGCTGTGTCAATGTTGCGCAATCTCAATTTTGTGTGCGGCTCCAGCTGCTGGTGGCATATTTGGCGGTGCCGCGCTGTTGGTGGGGCGGTAGCAATTTTGCTGGATGTCGTTTGTGCGGGATTTGAGCCCGCGGATTATGCTCCTCGCAGTTCTGATCTCCGGGGCATGTCTCGGTTTTGTGCCAGCAGGTCTGAATGTCCGTCAACGAATCTGCTGGAAGCCTTTGTCCCGCATTGTCGTGAGCAACCCTGTGGAAACGAGCCCTATTGGGCTGACCAATCAACAGCTGCCTGTTTGCCCACATACAGGTGCACATGCACAACCTGCGACATCACAGGAGGCCGCAGTGTTCAACATACCTGGCGTGCCGCCAATCAAAGGGACCGTTCAGCGCCTGACGCCGCCGCTTCCCCTGCCGCCGCCCCTTTCACCTCCACAGCTCATGCCCAAAGCGACAACGCCGGCGATGAAAACGACCTCAGCCAAAGCGCCAACGCAAACGCCTACTGTGGCCAATGCGCCAACAAACTCGCCTGCGCTGGCAACTCCTCCTTCCAGGCGGCCATTTGTAGCCACAAACAACCTCTTCCAGTCGCCGCCGGCCGCGCCGCCGCCTGTCCGTGGCAATGTGCCTGTCGTGCCTCTCAAGCCGGTTCCCATTCCCGGGGGCGTGTGGCGGCCCGCCAAACTTTGCTAATGTTCTGGTGCGCTCTATTGTTCTGACCGCAGCACTGCATGCGGCAATTTCTCTGACCGTGCCTCTTTACGTGCATCTCTGCGCAATCAGGTGCTTGCGAATGACGGCATTCTGTTGCGCCGCAGTTTCAGCGACAGTGTAGCACAATTGCGGATTGCGCTTACGATATGAGAGGCATCACCAGCACAATAGGTATGGAGCCTCCACGCCATCATGTGACCCTGAATGGGAAAGATGATGGTGTTGATGTTCAAATTATGTCTGCGCAGTTTGATTGAAACAGTGTGTCATCGCTCGTTCAGCTACGACAGGACTGATGCTGAGCAATCAATTGCCGGCCTGCAGGCACAGACTGTGCGTGCAACTCTGGGGGTGCACCTTCTGATAGCAGCTGCACGCACGGAGTCTGCTGCGCCACAGGTGACTCACTAGTGCACACATGACTTCTGCTGATGAAAATCACCACTGATTGCTTTCGATGACAGCCCGCACCCCACCCTGATGACCGACGATTCGGAGTATGCTACAAGCTTGAGCTGTGAAGCTGATATTTGAGAAGCGGAATACGTTCGATTGTCCGTCGCTGCGTTAAGTGACTATGCAGACAGCTCGGAGGGGCCTGCCTGCTTCGCTAATGAAGACTGCTGTGGCAGCAAGGTACGAAGACGTTCAACAGCCACATCTCCGCTGCGTGGCGTGCAAAGCTCACCCGACATTGACATTGGCGTCTGTTGATGAAGATAAATTCAATTGACGGTTCTCTCTGCTGCAGGTCTGCTCCAGTGCGATGGGAGTGTGCGTCTGAAACGTTTGCGTGCCGCGGTGCAATGATCATGAGTGTGCTGTGGAATCTAGCGCCGCCACATGTATTTGAAAGGCGCCAGACTGAGTGTTGCAGCAGCAATGTTACACGTGTCACATGTTCCGATTCAGGTGGTGGCGCGCCCACGACTGGGCCCACAACTGCTCCTGCCAAAACGCCTGCGCCCACCACTTCCGCTCCTTTGCCGCCAAAGGCGACCACCTCTCCGCCGTCACCTGGGCCCAGCCCTACAACCCCATCACAGCAGCCTGCTCCACCAGGAGCGCCTGCAATCAATGGCTTAGGCACGTTTCCCCTTACCATTTCCTGGTTATGTCATTTGTCGCCTGACCGCGCCTCTAGTGAGCAACGTGCATGAGGCTCTGGCACTGCCGCCTCGACTTTGGATCATCCCGTGCATTGCCAGGACTGCGGCACCACATCCTCATTTTGTTGATGTAGCTATGTTATTGTACCACCACATTTGGCTCTTGGCTAGATGTCAGGTTTTTATCCTGACTTGACAGCGAACCAGCGAACTACCTTGCATGATTGCAGGCGTTCTCTCCAGCCTGACGACACCGCGCTGCGTGCTGCCTGAGGTGTGCAACCTCGGCTATCCTGAGCTGCCGCATGGGTACTACGACGCCCAAGGGACGGGCGCAGCCAGAGACTACTGCCGGTGCACCTAAATGGGGCGGGGATCCTTTTCATGACGTTGATCAACTCTAAAGATTGGGCTGTCGATGTGATGTACCTTGCAAAAATCTGCCCGCCTGTGCTGCTTCAGCAGGACACAATATGGAGACAAAAACAGGACACAACATGGAGCCGCACCCCTGTGCTTCCCACACGTTTATTGCCAGCTCGTGGTCATTGACCCTTCCCGGCGTTGTATGCCTGACTGCAGGTTCGTTGGTTCGTACATCGGCGGTCCTACTCATTTCAGGTGGGCGGCAGCTGCTGTGCCGCACATCCCATGCTGTTGTGCGATGAGCTCGTCTGGCGTTGACAGACAAAAAGCGTCGTGGCACACTGAAAGCAGAAGATCGCTACTTATGGTATTGCATGATTCTCGATCGCCAAATTTAATATCTTGTCGTTATGTTGGTTTCGTGCAGTTGCGCTCTGCTTGGCAGCACATGCCAATACACCTTGGAGGGTGCCTACAGCTTGCATTCCGGCAATTGGACGATTGTCCACCCACATTTGCCGCAGCAGAACGATTCCTTCTGCCCTGCCGCTGCAAGCAAGTCTTCTCTTCCGTGCCTGCGCTAATGCGCACTGACGTACTTTCGATTCCAGCTGCAGGTTCAAACATGAAGTTCTGTGGATTTTTGTCTGCTTGCAAAGCTGGTGAGAGTGCTCTGTTGCAATGCAGATGCCGTTGCTAGGCGCAGCTGACACCGAGCATTTGCCTGCAGGCTCCGGCAGCGAGCGGCGTTGCGTCAATGGTGAAGAAAACAATTGCGACCTGGGCGACCCAAACCGCGGCAATCGCTCGCGTGGGTTCTACAGCGCGCAAGGCAACGGCGCTATGAATGATTTTTGCCGGTGAGGAGGTCATTCTGATTGTCAATTCCTCAGGTATCTTTTGCAAAAAATATTTGGCGTTGTCGCGCAAGACCGCCTTCCTCCCTGATGTGCTCACTTCATACTCGTTCGCCATTGAAACTGAAGATGAAACCCCTATAGCTATGAGAGATTGTGCATTTGGCATATTGAGAGGGGCAGGTCCAGTCGCGAGGACAGACTGAATGAACGATTTCGATGCAAAAGTGCAAGTTTCGCCAGGCAGCTCGCGCATGCCCGCGGACTCTATGATGAATTAGAAACTCCATCAGACTGCATGCGCTAGCCGATTGAGCCTGCACATCGGAAATGGGGGTGAATCGGGATTGCGAACAACCGGATTGGCATGAGATTGGTCGGGCAAATTTTAAAGCCAGGGCCGCGACATCTGGGGTGGAAGAAAAGCTCAATAAAAGTAGATTCTGTGCGTCATTGCATTTCGAAAGCCGTTGTGCGGGCCGAATTTTGCTGAAACCTATAATACATCACATTCCCGGGACGAGAAGCAAGACACGTCAGCTTTTCGGGCTGCGTGAGCATTAAGTGAGCATCAAGTGCGATTTAATGAATTTCTGTCCTTGCCAGGCCAGCCAGGGACTCGTCCGGCTGCAGCATTCATTTGCACACCTCATAAGTTGGCGCATCCTTCTATTTGCAATACAGGTGGGTTCAGGGACCCGTTGGCCCTCCATACTTCAGGTACTGCGCGTCATAACACAAACAGGCACAGCACATTTCCCATGCATGATGATGACTCAAAGAAGAGGTGCAAATATGCCGATTGTGTCAACGCAATGTCTGCCCCGCTTGCAGCTGTGCCCTCGCGGGTACCGAATGTCAGTATACCAGAGATGGCGCTTACTTCATCACACCAGCAAATGGAAACCCGATAGACAATCCACACGCCCTCAACCCTTCAGGTCTTCTTTGCTGAAAGCGCAAAGAGCGCGGCCGGCGGTGCCTAAAACGTTTCTGCGTGCGCAATTGTCCTAGATGCAATTAGTCTCCAACCCATGTCCATCATAGGTTGAACACTACTTTACCATACCGCTCGTTTGGGACTTGTTGTTGCTGCTGTTGCACGTCATTAGCTACAGTTTGAGCTGGAGGTGTCACTGGGCGGCGTTTGATGTCAGAAACAAGTAAATGTCAGTCGGATGCGTCAGAAAGGGTGCCTGTGCTACGTGTCGTCGTCTGCATGAGATTGAAGTGGACAGTTGGGCACTCTGGCTAGCCAGAGTGCCTGATTCTGGGAGCGCTCCCAAATGCCATGCCTGAGTTTGGGAGCGCTCCCAAACTTAGGCATGTGGTCACATCAATCAGAACAAACTCGGCAGATCAATCATCCGCCATCGACGTTCACCACAAATCAGCTCGATTAAAGGTGTAGCTCCATGCTTCAGTGGCGGCGGCAGCGCCGCGCCACCACCACCCCCCACCAATCCAAAGCTACAGGAGGTATGCAAACCGGCACTGCTATGGGCTAGGTACTGGAGCACCCACCCAGGGCCGGAGCACCAACAGAAAAGTTGCAGGTACCAACGTTCGTGCAAGGACAAAGGCATCACTAAACCCTCCTCCACAAGGCACAGGGCGGGTTAGCACACGCTGCGCTGATGCTAGCCCCCCGATGCGCACAAAACACAACAGTACTGCCAAGATTCGTGCACAGAAATCAGGGTAGGTTGAGGCCTTTTGCTGGTCAGCCCGTCGCCGAGTGGTGCTGCCTGAAAAGTAGCAGGAAATGCGCTGCTTGATATGACACGACACTTGTTCTCGCAGGCGGCAACACTGCCCGCGGGCCGTTATAACGGCCGTTATAACGGCCGTTATAACGGCCGTTATAGGTACATACGTTTTGCAGTGTGCATTGTGAAATGCAATGCGTCGGTCTGACCTTTGCGGTTGACTGTGGGCAGGTGGTGCGAGCTGCAACATCACTCCCGGGGACCGACCGATCGACGACATCAGCGTCAACGCCGACGTCAGCTCGGCCCAGGATTACTGCAACATGTGCAGCACGACCGGCTGGCTGTCAGGCGTTTACCTGGAACGACCTCGACTACTGCATCCTCAAGCACAATGCAACGGCTGCTGTCGAGACCTCATGCCGCGGCGTCAACGGGCAGCCGACGGTGCAGTCCTGCTTCACCGGCACTGTTGTCGGCGGCCTTGGGGGCTGTCAATCATCAATTCTCATTACTAGAGCCGTGTCCGAAGGTGACGCAACAACGCGAATGCATCCGATTACTAATCCGATTACTAATCCGATTACTAAGTTAGAAGGAGGATTTATTGTTCGCTCTTCATTAAAAAGCTCAGCTCTCAAGCGACTGTTGCAGCTGTGGCGAGTCTGTACAGACTCGCTACATGTAGTCGCGGGATCTGCGGAGTTATCTGCAAGATGCCGTACGGCATCTTGCCACGCGTGACCCTTCCGAAGGAAGGTCGCGACCGATAGTGACAGGGCCACATTTGCCCGGCTGCGGCGTTGCGCTCAGCGAGATGCCGCGACGGCGCCCGCCATTTCCACAGTGTCTGACGGTTCTGAAGTGTTTGCGCCGCTGCCAGCACTGCAGGAGCTCAAGATATATTTGCTAGCAGAGATGAGTCTGACCTGGCGATCCGCGCAATTTCGGCGGAAATTCCGGCAGCGGCACTTGTCGGCGGAAGTAACGGCGTTCGTGTGCCTGTGTCGGTTGATTCGTGCGGGCATTTTCAGGGGCGCACGTGTGAGGCATTTTGAACTTCCACGCGGAGGCACCTTAGGGTCCGCCGGGTCCGGTCGCCGCGTGTCATTCTGAGAGGAATTGCAGCTCTGAGTCATGACAAAGTTGACGTCCACTCTTTTGATGCACCACAATATAGCTCGCCAGACGTGCAAACTGGTTGAGGTGCATCTGCTCGTGTCTGAGAGGCCACAGGCATCCAGCAAATGATGTCGAAAGCAGAAACTGCCGTACTGGCCGCCCTGCTGCTGCTCTTCCACATGCCGGCTGGCGCCTTGGGACAGGTCACCGCCTTCAAGATGCATGCTTGTGGTTGTGAAGTTGCATGCCAGCCCGGCAGCCGGCAGCATGGTGGTGGCGGATACAGAAATCGTGCGCCGTTATGCCCAGCAAGCTTGAAGGGTTCAAGGCACAAGACCCCTGTTTGTGACAAGGGGTCATTGCCGTGGTGACGACGATGCTGTGCCAACATGCATGTATAGTGTGCGGGATCGACCACGGTGAATGGCGGTGACACGCTGTCAAGCATCGCGGACGGACACAGCGTGTCGCTGTCTGATCTCGAGGCCGCCAATCCCTCCATCACCGACCCGTCCATGAGTGAGATCTCCCCTGTTTGATTTGGGACCTGCGCGTCCGTTCGAAACAGCTGAAAGTTAGCTGCCTTCTCACATGTGTAAGGAACCAGGATGAAGCTGCATCGCGGTGGTCCAGGCTGCTATATTGGTTGCTAACGGCACAATGCTTCTGGGCTCACCGCAGTCCATCCGGGAGACACAATCAACATCCCGCCATGCGGCGGCGGCGGCGGCGGCGGTGGCGGCGGCCCCTCACCCAGCCCATCACCTGCGCCTGATGCAGGCACTACTTCCAGCTCTGGTAGTGCCATAACAGGGTGCCTTGAGTCCAGAAGGAACATCATGACGAGTTTTGTTCCTTCTCAGACTGCGATTGAGGCTTGTCAACTGGGATGAAGCACTTGTATATTCATGTTGACGATGTTGCCAGGCGTCGACTGCTCCCCTGACGAGTTTGAGGGCGCCATAACCGGCAGCGGCTTTCCCGCTCGCCCTGATGACAGCCAGCGCATGGACATGCTCGCCTCCATCAGCGCGGTGCGGCTGCAGAATGATGGACGCATGCACAGCATCGAAGATACAGCATGAGATATGGGTGCATCTTGTCGCAGCCATATGCTGGCATGGCGACGTGTATTCTTGGTATGTGGCTGTGAGGCGCGCCCTGGCACTTTTCTGAGCAGTGACATACCTGCTGTGTCTGCAGCGAGGCGGCGGCTCAGTCATCTCCAGCAAGCGCGAGCTGGCGATGTTTCTGGCTCAGGTGAGCACTGCTGGCTCTTCCTCCTTTATCCTATTGATGAGCGGATCCAGTCAGTGCACATTTTCTTGCTGACGCTTCAGCCTCCTCTGAGCACTCAAGAAGCGGCGAGCGCGTCACCAGTTTGGCCGCGGCCTTGCTGTGCCATAGAAGCAGATCGCTACTAGCGATCGATTTGCAAGAGAAGGTTGGGGGGGGGCTCATTGACAGGACCACGACGATTCCTATATACTCTGTTCCTTCTTGCAGTGCATACACGAGAGTGGCGGCCTTGCCACAACCACGGAGACGGGTATGGCGACAGATCCTCCGTATTACGGTCGCGGCTACCTGCAGCTCACTCACCAAGCCAACTATGCTGCAGCCTCTCAGTGCGCCAGTTCCTGTTCGCCCTCGGCAGTAAAGACCCTTTTGCAACAGCAAAAGCGCTTCCTGTTTCAAACAGATCTGCATATGTCCAAACAAACGGCAGCAGGCTGCATTCTCAAAACAGCTGTTCACTTGTCAACATGGGTCGCGCCCACCGCCAACAACTGCATTGGAGCTTGATCATCTTGATATGACGCAGGGCTATCTATGGTGACGACCGCCTTGTGACCACCCCCAATCTCGTCACGGACAGTGATGCCGGTAAGAGAAAGATTACATGCCGAGAAACTTTTAACTTGTTGTGTTCACAACGTGACTTTTTGGTGGAAGGCGTAACACCCCACCAGCGTTTGGCAAATGTTGATCTGTCACGGTTTCGCCATCGTGTTGCAGCTTCTTGGGATGTTTCCACCTGGTACTGGATGGCCAACGTGCACAATCAGCCTGGTGTATCTGATGGGCATTTCGGTGCAACAACCAAGTGAGCGTCTCTTCAAGACGCGCTGCAGTCCAAAATGCGTTTTGCTCGATGCAAATCAATTTCTGCACTTGACTGAGCTCCGGTGGTCCCGAATGATTGAGCCTCTATTCGATTTTTGAATTCGCAGGGCCATCAACGGTCCGCTGGAGTGCTCCTCTCCTGGCAACGCTCAGGCACAGGCGCGCTGCAGCAACTACGGCAGCACGCTGTCCGCCTTTGGCATCACTAAGGCGCCGGACTGCTCTGGATGCGGCTGAGAACTGCTTCCTCGTAGGACCACACAGATTCTCAGAGGAAGTCGATGGCTAGCCTTCTACACACGCGCGGAGACCACACAAGCCTGCATTTTCAGTTGCGGCCTTGCTGAAACCAGGCAGCGACTACCGTGTTCGCATGCTCGGGACCGCCCGAGTTTGTTCTCTGCGTGCTAGACTAAGCAGTCTGCAAAATGACACATTTTGAGGTAGTATGTGTATGTCAGCATGTCGTAGTAGGATAACTTATCCTACTACGACAAGGCAGGTGTCTTAGTAAGACACCTGCCTTGCAACACTCTGCTGCGGGCCAACGCACAGTGGCCCGCGCAACAAACCCATTACTCGCTCATGACTCGCACACAGACACGCATGTGCGGAATGGGCGCATGGCAAAGTGCAAGCTCGAAGAAATCGAGCGTCGATGTTCCGATCTCCCTCTTGCTAAATTGCACAATCTGCAACTCTGCGTCTCCAGCAATGTCTTCCAATTTTCAGCACGCACTCAGCATGGCGCACCTTCAACACTGAACGCCAGCGCTCCGGGTTTTTTTTTACATCAAAACATCCGAGGCGTGAGCTGACCGGCATGCAGCCACCGAAGCCGCTGCCGATGACGCCGCCACCGCTGTGGCAGCGGCTGTTCTTGTAGATGCTGCCACTGGTGCTGCCACTGCTGCTGCCGCCGCCGTCGCCGCCGCCGCTGCTGCTGCTGATGATGCTGCTGATCCTCCACCTGCTGCTGCTGCTGCTGCTGCTGCTGCTGCTGCTGCTGCTGCTGCTGCTGTTGTTGCCGCCTTTGTCGCTACCTGCTAGCCCACTGCAGAGCCCCTCTGCAGTGGCTGGCTGTCCCGCTCGGACCCGGCCGGCTGAACTTGATTGTCAGCAGTGCGATACT